>Ga0315901_10000206_pt1 | contig 87943 bp, 72 predicted proteins | sample LakEriMetagenome_10_FD_203761 | JGI IMG/M metagenome (GOLD analysis project Ga0315901, IMG submission 203761) | Freshwater fungal communities from buoy surface, Lake Erie, Ohio, United States - Buoy 2 MA116 | ecosystem: Environmental > Aquatic > Freshwater > Lake | place: USA: Lake Erie, Ohio... | reverse complement strand
CTCCCTTAGCTCTAACTCCGACTGATCGAAGGAGCCGCCCTGAATAGCATTACCGGTGCAGCATACATTTCCGCCAACAGAGGGAACTGGCTTCATTGGATCATAGGTAAAGGTATCGGGTGCGACTGCTTTCGGAGATTTGGTTGACGGGATGGTCACCAACTCACCGTCACCGTTTCTCGTATTCGCATGTCCGCCGCTGGCAAGCCAGAAGTTTTGCATGCGTGTTCCCGGCACAGGGAAACTATCAGCCGACTGCCACTTATTCGATCCCATGGTATAGTAACGAACACGAGGATTCTTCGTTTTGAAATCATTCTTTTCTCCTTTCAAATGCAGATCAAACCACGACCAGGTAAGTTCATCATAATTCAATCTTGCATCACCAACACTCAATTGTCCCACTTTAGTATCTTCCGTTGCCCGCTTGTAAGAACAATGCAGTACCGGAGCAATTACCAGATATTGATTGTCGGCTATCGCTTTGTCTTTGGCATTCTTGCGAAGATGATTGAAGAGTTCGATGTTGGGACCGGAGGATACATCGAACCACGATACGAACCAATAACCTGGAACATCGATGGGCATGTTGTCGTGCCAGAGTCCACCAGCAAACCATTGCGGATCATTGGGCTTTCGCGCGATCATGTTTTCGTAAACTCCGATTTGTCCGTCAACGTTGCGAATGATCTCACTCACTGGCAGATGCTTGAATGCATTGCTCCAATCCACTCGGGGCATTTCTGTTGCCATGTCATAAAAACGTGAAATACGGATCAGGTCTTGCTGGGTAATATCCTTTGGGAGCGTCGGCCTGAACTTATCATTCTGTGTTCCATAAAGCCATGAAGTAAACAACATTTGCTGGGCCCCACCACGATACCAGTTGCCCTGCTCCTGGAAACGACCTACCTTACCTACACCGGCGCCAAATCCTTGCGCCACAATGGCTCCAAGAGCTGGGTGCTTGCGGGCGGCAACAGCCATTTGCCATTCGGCAGTTGAAGAACAACCGATCAATCCAATCTTGCCATTCGACCAGGATTGCGCTGCAAACCAGGTGAACGCATCATCGCCATCCGTAACTGGTGTACCCAGAATGTCCCATTCGCCTTCGGAAAAAAAACGACCCCTTTCGTTCTGCACGGCATAGGCATAACCGCGACTAACCGCTTCGTAGGCATCTTCAAAGCTGCGCGAGGTCATTTTGCCATCAACCCAGCTGTTGAAATTATAAGGAGTGCGAGAAAGGATCAGTGGATGACGTCCTCCTCCTTTGGGACGGTAGATATCTGTTGCCAGTCTTACTCCATCACGCATCGGTATCATCACCTTCTGATCGATCACTGCAATCTCAGCCAGCTTACGGTAAATGGGAAGAGTATCCTGTGCTTGTGTAACTGAAAATAATGAAGCACAAAGTATGTAATGGAATATTAGTTTTCTCATATTCCTAATCTACAACTTAGTCAGGATAACAAAAAAAATATCCGCAATTGCGGATATTTTTCAATAAAACTTTGAATAAGAATTTATTTAGGCAGTACTACTGTGTCGATCACATGTATCACGCCATTACCTGCTTTGAGGTCTGTAGCTACTACTGTTGACATTCCACCGTTTTCATCTGTCAAAATTACTTTTCCATCTTTTAAGGAAGCTGTGAGTGAACCACCGCTCAGGGTTTTCACCACTACTTTACCACCACCATCAGTGATAGCCTTTACTACGGCTGCAGCATCAAGGTTACCAGCAACCACATGATAGGTCAGGATCTTTGCAAGTGTTGGCTTTGCTTCAGGCTTCAGCAAGCTCTCTACAGTGCCAGCAGGCAATTTTGCAAAAGCTGAATTAACCGGGGCAAATACTGTGAACGGTCCAGCTGATTGTAAAGCACCAACCAAATCGGCTGCCTTAACTGCTGCTACTAAAGTAGAATGGTCTTTTGAACCTACTGCAATGTCAACCACTGTCTTTTGGGCATAGGCGGTTGAAAAGAAAGCTGTCATGGCAATAACAGCCATTGATAAAAATTTGATTTTCATTCTGTTTGTTTAGTCTGTCTAACGTGCAGATATGATAATAGTTCAGGCAATTGAAAATAAATATATACACTAGATCATGCCATATTAGATAAAACCGCCTTTTCTATTTTGTTTTGGGAATTAAGTATTTCTGGTATGCCTTTGCAGAATGTTGAAAATATTGATTTTGACTGAAGGATGTTTTTTATGCCCCCATATCTTTTGTCTCGCCTGCTTGCCAGCCTCGATTACATCAATAATGGGTTTCGGATAATCAACACCGATGATAACCTTACACAGTTGCTGATCCATCAGACTCATGGCATAGGGTTCATGAATAAAATTTTCAGGAACATCTTGAAGTTCAGGTATCCATTTTTTGATGAAATGACCATGAGGGTCATGTTCGGTGGACTGCTTGATCGGATTGTAGATCCTGATCGTATTGATCCCGGTTGTACCAGCCTGCATCTGAAATTGAGGATAGTGAATACCAGGTTCGTAATCGAGAAAAAGCGATGCCAGGTATTGCGCACCATATCGCCAGTCCTGATACAAATGATGACAAAAAAACGAAACCAGCATGGCACGCATCCTGAAGTTGATCCAACCCGTTTGGATCAAGCATTGCATGCATGCATCTATGAGCGGATAACCTGTTTTGCCGGATTTCCATGCTTCAATATATACGTCATTTCGGGGATGCTCCAGCAACTCGAATCCTTCATTGATGCATTTGTATTCATAACTGCAATCAACTTCAAATTTTTGTATAAAATGGCAGCGCCACTTCAATCGCGTAATGGCATTTTTGATGGATCGTTTGTAGGGAGAAATCTTGGTTGCATGTTCAAGTGCTTGATAAACCTGTTTAACACTGAGATTTCCCCAGCTGAGGTAAGGTGATAATCTGGAACAGCTCTTACGACTCTCCTCCGGTTTGCTGATATGCCTCGTATAGTTGATACTGCGCTCTTTAATGAAACTATCAAGATAGCGGAGCGCATTCTCTTCTCCAGCTGGCTGATAGGCAGCAGGATATTTTTCCAGTTCATTGATTAGTTCTTTCGGGAATTTTTTCACCGGATCGAAAGAAGACAGCATATTGATGCTGTATTGGTTTACTATAATAGGACTGCTCATGGTAACATACCAATTTTTATCCCAGTTCTCTCTGTTTTTGATTCCCCTGATGATGCCGTCTCTTTGGAATTGCTTCCAGATAATTTGATGGGAGTCACAAAACATAGATACTGTCTTATCCCTGTCATATGTAATTTGAGGACCACTTTCCTGATAACTGAAAATATATTTGATGGTATAGCAAGATGAGATTTCATCAAATGCTTCAATAGCTTCTGCATAAAACCTGATCACTTTTCTGTTGTATTTCTCCAGCTTTTTATCCAGAGCCAATAAGGAATGGTATTGAAACTGAAGATGGCGCAGACTTGTATCGGGATATTGGATGAGAGAGGGCTCAAACAGATATACGATGAGATAAGGAAGTCCATCCTGCTCAGCCATGTACAAAGGAAGATGGTCGATTGAACGCAAATCCCGTTTTAACCATACGATATTGATCGTTTTCTTACCCTGTAATAGTGGATCCATTGAGATAAAAACAACCCTGCAGATATTTGGTTGTGGAGGAAAATGAATTATATTCATTGTACCCTTAAAATGATTGCCATGAAGAAATTTACACTGGTATCCAATTTGCTTGTGATCATATTGTTTTCCCTGTTCACTGCCTGTTCAAGTTCAAGGGGTAGCGGACCAAACAAAGGCTGGATCAGCTTATTCGATGGTAAGTCTTTTGATGGATGGAAGAAAAATGAGAATCCCGGTACCTTCACCATAGAAGACGGTAGCATCAAGGTGGCTGGACCGCGTTCACACTTGTTTTACGATGGACCGGTAATGGACCACAACTTCACCAATTTTGAATTCAAGGCACAAGTGATGACCAAACCCGGCTCCAATTCCGGAATCTATTTCCATACAGCTTTTCAGGAAAAAGGATTCCCCGACAAAGGCTTTGAAGTACAGGTCAACAATTCCCATACCGACTGGAAAAGGTCTGGTGGCTTGTATGACATCAAAGATACCCGTGAGGTTTATGTCAAAGATGATGTCTGGTACACGGAATATATTCGCGTTGAAGGGAAACATGTCACTGTCAAGATCAATGACCAGGTGGTGACCGATTGGACACAACCCGAAGGATTCGTTCCGGCGAAAAATCACCTCAACCGTTTCATAGCGAGTGGAACCTTCGCACTTCAGGGTCATGATCCGAAAAGCATCGTATACTACAAAGACATCATGGTAAGACCTTTAAAATAATTGACTTTATGATCTGTTTGAAAGCAGAAATACCCGAGGAACTGAATAATGGAGGTTTATGAAAGATACTGTTTGGAATAAATCTAAAATGATAAAATTAATTTTCTGCATTATCTCACTCGCATTGACTAATTAGTTTATGCAAGGTGTGATGATGAATTATGTAAGAAAAAAAGAAACCACATAAAAAATGAGACAGCATAAAATAATGAAGCTTTTACTTATAATGAGCTTTCATATTTTGATCTATCCCTGTTTCTCCCAAAAATTCAAATGGGAGAATTATTCATTTCAGCTGGCCAATACTAAACATGAAATGGTTGACATCAATGGTAAGCAAGTCCTAAAACTTGAAAGAGATCTTACGATACTACCCTTTGATGATAAAAACATAGAATCTTCGGTTGATCTGCCAACATTTGCCAAGTTGACGAATACCAATATACGAAACGGGAAAATCGAAGTAAAGGTGATGAGCAGAATCATGGAAAACTCACCCTTTCCCCAGGCCAGAGGATTCATTGGTGTAGCTTTCAGAATTGACAATGAGAATAACTTTGAATGCATTTATCTTCGGCCGGCAAACGGAAGGGCTGAAGATCAGCTACGCAGAAATCATACTGTACAATACTTCGCTTATCCCGGCTATAATTTCAGCAGGTTAAGAAAAGAAGCGAATGGTATATATGAAACATATGCCGATATCGGATTGGAAGAATGGATAGATGTCAAAATTGAGTTCATGAAAGGGAAGGCGAAACTATATGTAAACAATCAACAACATCCATCTTTTATTGTAAATGAAATGCTGGGAAGGACAACTTCTGGCAGCATCGGTTTATGGGTAGAAGTTGGGACGATAGGGTTTTTCAAGGATCTGAAAATTACAGCATGGGATTAACCTTCTGATTCAAATAAATATTTAGTGATGAAAAGTATCATGAAGAGCATATCTAAGATCTTGTTGTTTATACTACTACTGCTTGTCATCTTGCTCTTATTTTTTTATAAAAGTGATACTCCAAAAAATATAGTCAAGGAGAAATACGCAAACGTTGCATCACAATTCATGCCCATCATGGGAATGCAAGTTCACTATCGTGATGAAGGAAATACCAACGATACCACCCCTATTCTTTTCTTGCATGGTCTTTCGTCAAGTCTTCATACCTGGGACAGTCTTACAATTGAATTAATGGGTGAAAAGAGGGTGATCAGGCTGGATCTGCCAGGATTTGGACTCACCGGTGCCAATCCAGAAAGAAATTATTCAAGTGAATATTACAATAGATTTATTGATTCTTTCATGCTGAAGTTGAACGTGAAGAAATACATCATTGTCGGTAATTCATTTGGTGGAAATATTGCATGGCATCAATCCATTTATAAACCTGAAAAAATAGAAAAACTGATCCTCATCAATTCAGCCGGATATCCCAGGACAAAAGAAAAGGGAAATATCGGTTTCAAACTCGCATCAATGCCAATGATAGGAGATGTCATCAAAATGATCACTCCCAAGGCTTTGATCAAAAAAAGTCTTCAGGATGCCTATAGTAACGACAATAAGATTACAGATGCAGTGGAGAACCGTTACTATGATCTTTTGCTATGCGAAGGAAACAGACAGGCAACCCTGGATATATTTAAACAAAGAAAATCTCCGGTAGCTGAAGAAATTAAAAATATTCATACACCCACGCTTATCATTTGGGGGAAAGATGACCAGATGATTGATGTGAGCAATGCCTATAGATTCAATGAGGATATTAAGGGCAGCAGCATTCAGATCATCAGCAATTCCGGACATGTACCGATGGAAGAAACTCCACAGCCCGTATATGAAGCCATACTAAAATTTATCAAAGCGGGATAAACCGGAATATATCAGCGTTGCAAGACTGCTGCATTCTTTTTATTTACTGTCGCCAGATAAAAATTAACATTCTACCTCACTCAGGTAAAATAATATAGGGCCCAAGTAGTAATGGATAATAATAAAGAACCAGCAAGCATGACGGCATTATTGATTTTCCTAAAATTGATCAGAACAGAAAAACTGATCAACGCCGCAGCAATAGATAGCACTCTTGGGGGGAAATCAAAGCCAAAGATCAGTATCAACATGATCAACTGTACCATCAAATAATATACAGTACGCTTAAACTGTATAGATTCATCCAGTAAACTTTCTTCTTTTTTATGGTTGATTGCAAGACTCATACCGATCTGAACTGCAAGACAAAATACAAACACAATAAAAACCCGATGCATAAAATTCAGTCGGACTCCGAATATATTTCTCCAGGAGGAATATCCGGACAACCAGTCGTCATAGATCCATTCTACACCTAAACTCAAGAAAGGCGCTATGAGTATGGCCACAGCGGCCGACAAGGGGTGTACTCTTTTCCAAACAACAGCCAGAAAAAAAGCCGAAACTACTCCGGGCTTTAAATAGGAAGTGTTCTTTGACAGTATCAGAAAAAAATTACCATCTGCCTTGGGATCAAAACTCCACCATGCCAATGTTACTCCTAATAGGCATGCAGTAAGGACTGAAATTTTACCAATGACTACCAAAGCTTCGTCTTCTGCGTTTTTGTGGACATACCTCTTGTATATATCCATCGCAGTAATGGTGGAGAGAGAATTCAGCATTGAATAAATACTTGAAAATATGGCGCCTACAAAACCAGCCATGATCAGTCCTGTCAACCCATACCCTTTTGGCACAACCTGTCCCATCAAATATATGAACGCATCATCCGGCTTGACGTCTGCCATCCCATATTTATATTTAAATAGATAGGCTGCCGCCACTCCTGCAGCAATAGAAAAAAACGGAATGGTTAATTTCAGAAATCCGGCAGCAATGGCTCCAAGTTGTGCATCCCGCTCAGATCTCGCAGCCAATACACGCTGAACTTCAAATTGATTGGTTGTCCAGAAAAATCCGTGCAATACGAGCAATCCACTGAAAACACCGGTCCAGGGAAGATCCGGATGATCACTTGGCAGATATAAATTCATCTTGTGGAATCCTTTATCTGAGGTGTCGAGGGAAAGCAACCCGGTAAATCCACCGATCTCCGGTTGCCATAAGGTACAGATCCCCACAGTAATCACGGCAATGACCATCAGTATGGTGATGATGTTCTCTATTCTGACCACAGCACGCATTCCACCATAGAAAACAAGGATGCAGGCAATGATGGCGATGATGATGATCCCCTGAAGATAGCTGGGTGCATAAGCGGAGTCTTTGAAGAGCAATCCCAGCTGTCTGCTACCTATGTAAAATCCTCCTACCAGCAGAATAATGATAACTGCAATGATTACCAACGTATATAGCAAACGGGCTGTTTCATTATATCGATCTCCTAAAAATGCAGAAAGCGTAAACGCTTTTTTCTTACGGTATGCCGGAATAAACAGATAGCAAAGCATGAGGATGGCAGGAATGGCAAGCAACTCGTAATGACTTTGGGCAAAACCAATTGAATAGCCGATACCAAGCATGCCAATGATCTGAGAAAGGCTCACATTCGTACCATAGATTGAGCCAGCAACAGACCACCAAGGAAGATCATAATCGGCCATGAAATAATCAGATGCTGAGCTGTTTCCGCGATATAATTTGAATGATCCCCAAATGAACAACAGCATGCAACCTGCAAATACAATTAAATCTATTCCACTGAGCAGGTTGATCATATGTTGATGAATATATGCATTCAGGAATTTCTTCCCTGCAGTACGTTTAATTTCACACGGGGAAGATGGGGCATTACCCATTTTTCAAAATGTCTCGCTTCATCCATCAAAGGATAACCGGATAAAATGAATGCACGAATCCCCATATCCATGTACTGACGCATCTTCTCAAGCACTTGCTGCGGATTTCCAACAATGGCTCCGCCACATCCACTTCTTGCTCTTCCAATGCCCATCCACAAATGAGGTTCTACAAAGTCATCTGCATCTGCCATTTTGTTTCTGACTTCATCCTGACGCAATACGCCTGCCGACTGACTGTCCTGTGCAAGATGCTTTAAATTGTATCCACCAGGATCAAACTTGCTCATGATATGCTTTGCGTATGCCCTCGCTTCATCTTCCGTTTCCCTTACAATAACATGTATCCGTAATCCAAAATCAAGGGTACGTTTGTATTCCTTTGCACGGTCAGACATCTCTTGAATGGTAGACTGTATGGAAGACATGGGTTCGGGCCACATGAGAAAAACATCACAGTGTCTGGCGGCAATATCCTTGGAACCAGGTGAGATTCCTCCAAAATACAGAAGGGGTCCGCCGTTTTTCTGATAAGGTTTTACGGGAGTGGCATCCATGCTCAGAGATGGATATACTTCCCCGTTGTGTTCTATCCGGTCTTGAGTCCATGCCATTCGCAAAATATCAATCACTTCACTGCATCGTTTATAACGAAGGGCCAGATCTTCTTTCATTCCGGGGAGATCCGAATTGATGATATTGACCGTCAGACGTCCCTTCAGCATGTGATCAAGCGTAGCAATGTGTCGAGCCAGCATGGGAGGATGGATCTCTCCTGTTCTGACAGCAGTCAATAGATTGATCTGTTTCGTATGTTGCGCGGAAGCAGCGGCAAAGGGAATCGTTTCCTGTCCCAACATGTAAGATGTAGGAAAAAGGATATTATCATAACCCAGCTGATCAGCCAATTGAACTATCTCACTGCAATGCTCGAATGTACTTTTGCGTTCAAGATCCGGCACACCCAAAAAGGCTGTATCACCACCACAGAGGTCGTCGAACCAACCCACTTCGCAACAAATTTGCTCTGTTCTGATTACAGGAGAACCCATATTTAAATGTATGAAATTGGATTGAGAAATGACGGTTTTCAGGATAGCCTAGTTAACTGTTGTACTCAAGTATGAAGAATGAGACAAGCTGGAGTTCATTTGTCGAACCACTTTTAGTTTTTCACCAAATTTGTATGTTCTAAGTTTCAAATTAATGCTCAGGCCTTTGCGCAGATGCAAAGTCATCGCTGAGCTTCCATTCATTGTTAAAATAGCCGGCAACTTTAAGTCCCTTTTCCCCATATTTAAGCATATCCAGCGAAAAGATCATGTAATCAGGAAACCCGCTGCCACCTGCATAATACTGATTGGCTTCTGCACTGCGCATCCCTTTGAGTCCTGTTCCGCCAATCAGCGCGACTGATGTATGATCATTTGCCGGATGAGGCCAAACGGTATAACTGCCCAGGTCATCACCACGCCAGCTTTGCTGTCCAATCTGTACCAAGCCGTTCGTCACCTTAACGGGACTTCCCTCGAGTAGCAGAGCTGCGGCAGCATTATTGCTCATGTTGCCGTACAATACAATACCACGGTCTTTGTATTTTTCAATATCGAATTCTTTGTCGGCAATGATATCCACTGCACCATTACCTCTGTAATACCAGGTCTCAGCATCATATTTTGCCTTGTTCAACATCCAGGTATTTTCTTCAGATGTTCCATTGGTCCCATAGACGAAAAGCATGTTGTGCCGAAATGCTTCCTTGAAACCACCATTTCTCTTTTCACCTTTTGCATTTGAAGCAGGCATATCTCCCGACTGCCAATGTCCCTGATGTTTTACGAGTGTAAGCTCATTGGCAGCAGAAACAGCATGTCGGATGATATCATTGTCAATTCTAATGGCAACCTGATCACCTACACTAAAATCCTGCAGATTCAAATGAAGTATCTGAATGTTTTCGGTAGTGCCAACAATGCTATCGGTCTTTAGATTTCTTTTGAGTTGCACACGACTGAACAAAAATGGTTTTGTCTGCTGGATAACTTTCGCCCAATGTTGCGTTGAGGATATGCCTACCGATGCCGTTGTAAAATCAATCTCATTGACATCCTTGCTTGCTGGTATTTTATGAGATCGGAAATAATCAAAAAGCAGAGGCCAGTCCACACTTTCATTACCGAACCAATGTGAACCACCCGGATATTCATAATAGCTGAAATCGGGATGAAACTCAGCCAACACTTTTTTCATTTGTCGCGCGTATTCCACCGAAACAGTGGGATCAGCATCACCATGAAAAATATAAACCCCGGAAGCCTTATAATTATTGGCCAGTTTCAATGTGTTACCGGGATTACCTGCCCTTACCAGCAGTTGCTTTACAGGAGATGCCGCCGTAGTGGGCACCCTTCCGTCATGTGAACCATAATCAGCCATGGTGGGGTATCCGGCGCAAGGCGCAATCGCTGCCCATTGTCCTGCATAGGTAGCACCAAGATACCAGGTGCCATGTCCTCCCATTGAGTGACCGGTAAGGTAGATCCGTTGTGGATCGGGATTGAATTGTTTTTTGGCAATTCCCAGCACTTCAAGCGCATCCAGTCTGCCCCAGTCCTCCCAATTGAAACCTCTGGGCCTTCTGTTGGTCGGCGCTACCACAGGCCCTTCCATTTTAGATGCATAGGCCCTGGCTTGTGAGATGGCTTCCACTTCTGCACCATGGACCGAAAGAAACAAAGATGGCTTAGGTGTGGGTGTCGACTGAGGAGTTACGGCATAATATTGCACCGAGCTATCAATTGTGCTGATGAATGTGTAACTGAGTGGATCTTGTTTTCCTACAGCATTGATATTGATGCGGGTAGTATCTATCAATTTACCATCTTCCAGTAAAGCAAGCGAAACGCTGTAGCTGCCTTTTGAAACGTTGGAAGGAACAGGAATTTGAACTGGCATTTTTCTGCTCATCATGGCATTGACTGTCGGCAACGAGGTGATGATTTGCTGATCTTCTACAGTTGCCCGAACGGAAAGCTTTTTCGCATCTGTTTCTTTGGTATTCATCACCACCAGTCCGGCCCATACATTTTTCCTTATGTCTCCTTCCACCAGCATAGGCAGTGTCGCATCTGCTGTTTGAATGGAAATTCTGGGAGAGACAAATTCCAGTCGTGCGCTTACAGCACCAAATCTTCCCATACCTGCAGCACGGATCAGCAGTTCGTTCTTCCCTTTTTTCAATTGCACGGGGATATGCATCCAGCCGTAACGGTACTGATCGCCTGCATGAGGAACTCCGTTGAAGTATAGCATAGAGTGACCCGTCACGATCAATTTGGCTATAATGCTTTTCGGAGCGTCATATTGCAGAAAAAGATACCCATTCCCCAGATCTCGTCCACGGAAAACCCCTGTACTGTCGGCATTGATTGTATTCCACTGCGAAGAAGAATTACCATTTGCCGCAGGCATCTTATTTCCTGCTTCGGGCAGAAGGGTACCATTGAAAAGATCGAATGCTACTGCGTCCTGGTAAAATGCCTCTCTTCCATATTGATGAACTCCACCAATGGCAAGTCCGCTTTTAAAAATATGATTGGACTGCGCAATGGATGGCAGGCTGAGAAGGGTCATTAAAGCAAGTTGATAAATAAATTTGGAAAACATGATTTGAAGATATGTGGTAGTAATTACAAATGTATTTTGAAAAATAAACTAAGTTCTATTGTGTACTCATTAAATATAGACCATTAAAGTACTATTTATTTTTAATGCACTGAGCGATGACATGCACCTGAACGATTTAAAAGTCCAAAAACAAATGGGTGGAAATTTCCTGCATATCGTACACTACCGGCATGACCAAACCATTCTGCATATGATCAGGCAGAACTTCAATTATCTGAGCTTATTCATCTAGGTATACATAAATGAAATTCACCTGTTGCCCAACACAACAGAGTATCAAAAGAAATTGAAGAAGATATATTAATTTCCCGTTATGAAACGTTTTACCCTTCCAGAAGACTGGTCAATCGTTATTATCGGCTTCATGACCATTGCGCTTGTTGTTTTCGGTTTCCCATTGATCTCTCCAAACTATGGATGGAAAAACATTGCTGAATTAACCGAAAAAGTTTTCACGAGTGACAACCTGAAACTTGCCTTGCACCTTTTTTTATGCCTGTTCGTACTGGCCATTGTTCTTGCCTTCATCAGTGGCAAACCGATAAAACCGATACTCAAGGGATTCCCTGCAGTTTACATGTTCACCACAATCGCCCTGATACTCGCTGGCAATTTCACCCTGAAGAACTGGAACCTGGAAGCGGTGATTTTCAGTCTCTTGATCGGTTTATTGATTCGTAATTTTTTTACAGTCCCGGAGTGGCTAAAAGCATCCCTATCCACTGAGGCCTACGTCAAAATTGGTCTGGTCCTTCTTGGTACTTCAGTGATCTTTGGAGATATCCTGAAAGCGGGTTCTCTCGGACTCATTCAGGCACTCATTGTTGTGATTTCAGTCTGGTATTTTGCTTTTTGGATTGCTAAAAAAATGGGTGTTGATAAAGAGATGTCCATCATGATTTCCAGTGCCGTTTCCATCTGTGGCGTTTCCGCTGCTATTGCAACAGCTGGAGCCATCAAGGGAGATTCAAAGAAACTCAGCTATGTGATCTCTATTGTGCTGATTACCGCCATCCCCATGATCATCTTTATGCCGATGCTAGCCAATGTATTGGGACTACCTGAAGCTGTTGCAGGTGCCTGGATCGGAGGAACCATCGATACCAGCGGAGGTGTGATTGCATCCGGCACACTGGTGGGTGAAGAGGCATTGAAGATCAGCACCATCGTAAAGTTTTCACAGAACGTATTGCTTGGGCTGGCTGCCTTTGTGATTAGCATTTACTGGAGTTACAGGGGAAAATCCAACGAAACCGGAGAGAAGGTAAAACCCAATGTAGCTGTGATATGGGAGAGATTTCCCAAGTTTGTGATAGGCTTTATTGCAGCTTCAATTCTTTTTTCTTTTTTCATTGATGCAGATACCAACAATGCAGTAAAGGGACACCTGAAAGCGCTGCAAGGAGTTTGGTTTGCACTCGCATTCACTACTATCGGACTAGAGACAGATTTCAGGGAGCTACTCAAGGGGCAAGGAAGGAAACCACTTTACGCTTTTCTGATCGCGCAGATATTCAATATTGCTGTAACCTTATTGGTCGCGATGTTGCTGTTTCAGTAATTATTCAAAATAAGTGTTAAGATTAAAAAATGTAATTTCTTTACGCAATTAGAAAGTTGACAACGTAAAACAATTATAGTAGCATAATTATACTATATCCTTTTCGTTTCTGATTAAGTTTTTCCACGAATAGAGTCCATCACCGAATTTCAGATATGAAATTAAAAGGATGAGTATAGACAGCGCGAATGCAATTTCCCTATAATAGGACATGCCTCCAGAAATCATTAAAAGAACAATTGCCGCCATTATGATAGGCAATTGTATAAAGATTACAAGTCTTGTATACACACCTATGATGATGAAAAAACCACCCAAAAGATGTATGAATGGAATCACAATTTTTAGAAATGAAAGCTTTTCAAGTAAGGCAATATTTGAAATCAGTCCTTCAAGAAATTCCTGATTGCGTACAAAGTTTATTCCTTTTATGAATAAGGTCAGGCCCAAAATAACCCTGAACAGGAAGAGCATTACATTCTTTGTTTTCTTTGTATTCGTTTCTTTGATTGATTTCGATAAGTTCATGTGAATAAATTATATCCCAATCTATGTCACGAGCAAATCATAAAAAGTGATGTCAGTCAGCTACAAATTCAATAGTAGTCAGTAATACTGGAATTATTCGCATCATCGTTTCAATGGCGGCTTGCTGATCAGTCTTTTAACTTGATCAGCCAGATATCCGATACCTTGGAATGTTGTCTCCAATTGAGGTGCGATTCCTCGGGCTGATCAAAACTCAGTTTGATCGATCCGTCGCTGAAAAACTTGGGGTTCAATGGAAACTCCTTGAATTCTTCCATACCCTTGTTGTACATCGTTGGTTCAACACGCACCCCATCGATACGCAACAGGGCATCGCCATATCCGGCAACCCGGATGATGTACTTGCCCCGGGGATCAAGATCATGGTATTCCAGCTCAGGAAAATTCTGATAAGTCAGTGTAGAAAGACGCTTGCGACTCTTTCCGTTATTGTCCCACATAAAGTCTGTCCCATCCTCCGACCTTGTTTTTACATGTGTACTTTTTGAGATGTTGGAAACATCATCATAATAACTCCCAGGTCCGGGGTTCTCCCAAGAAGCAATTACGGCAAGTCGTTTTAGTTTTTCCTCTTCGGTCTGCATCTTTTTGATCTTGGCAAATTCGTCCTCGAGCCACCAGCGGTTGTTCAAGGGACGGTACAAAAAGTCAAGGATGGCTCCGCGCTCTGATCCGCTGGCCTTGTACTTTTCTACGCTGGTCTGCAACTGCATCGATTGAAAGAGTTGCTCGCACAGGACTTCGATCTTGGAAGCCATCTCTTTTTCTATGGGTGCATTAACTGCCTCATTCACTTTCTCCAGTGCCATGTCCATGGCTTTTTCAATACCCAGCATCTTCGCGTTTACAAGAATAGCATTGGCCTCTGTTTCCAGCCGCTCCTCATATTGCTTCCTTCTTTTTTGGTACACATCATAGTAGGCCCTGAGCACCAACAGTTGCCAACGCCAGTTGGAAGAAAGATGGGCGCCTTTTTTCTCCAGTGCTTTCCAAAAATGAAAGCTGGTTTCAATGGCACCATTCTCTTCAATCGGTCCAGACCAATTCTGTTCCAGTGCGAAGATGCCGTCTGCCACATCCTGGGCAAGGGCATCTCCAAAATGGAACCTTGCATAATCAGCCACGATAGAATGGATATCTTTTCCGGGATCCCATCCCAGCTGGCTCCATACAATCTTGTTTACGTCATCGTGCGCGCCATCAGAATAAGAGATAAAACCATCGGTGAAGGGAGCAGTCTGGTTGTGGATCTTTCCATACGCAACCGGCCTGGGGTTTGAGGCCTCTCTCCCGAGAGTGAGTGCAAAGGCATGGTCCCAATTGGGTACCGGGAACTGACTGCGGACATTGTGTGTGATATCGGGATAATGCCTGTGCTTGTATTTTTTAGGCAACCGAAAGCGGGTGGATGAAAGAGAAGGGCTGCTCGGTCCTGTCACTACGCCGGCAAGCCAGTCGGGATCATGCTTTTCAAGGTACTCGTAAAAATAATTCACCTCATCATCACTGAAGCCTTGCATTGAAATCCAAAGTCCTGCAGCAGGATGGTATTTTTTCAATATGCCAGACAGTGATTTCAAGAACGGCATCACCACATTGGGATGGTTATTTCCGGGATCACCACCGGGGAAGAAAACACCATCCAGTTTCACACACTGCTTATAGAACAATTCATGCTTTTCCAATTCCTGTTTCACCAGCTCGTGCTTGGAAAGATCAACATCGCCGGGTGCCCAGACCCAATAATCCAATCCATAATCCCTGCACAGGCTGCTCATGGCTCTGTTCATCTCTTCTCTGGTGACTTTGAAATGGGGACTGCGTCCGTCGTGAAATGGAATGTTTTCGATAGCCATGCTGCCAAAAAGCGCCAACTCTCTGATATATTGCTCCATCTCACGAATCGTCCACCCATCCCAGGAATTGGCTGTATTTCTGAAGCCCAACTGGTGTCCGCGTAGCGGATAGGCTGGACTTGTTTCCACAGCAAAGGCCATGGGGAGTGTAACTTTTTGTTTGCTCCACCGGATGCCAGTTAAAAAAGAGCCGATGGCATACAATACGCCACGGGTATCATTTCCAATAAGCCATACCTGCTGCCCGTCAACAAGAACCTTGAACCCCTCTGGTTTTGAAGCGTGAGACGATTCATTAAAAGAAGGGACTGTCTTCCCAGCAACAGACTTATCTGTGGAAAGGGCCAGGATCACCAATGGTGTGGACGCAGACTTAGCAGACAAGCCCCATTGCAGATCGGTTCTTTTTCCTATTTCTTCCTGCAGGACCTGTATGAATTTTGTCCGCTGCAGAGCAGGAATGTTTTCTGAAGCAACAATGATTGCTTTGCTCAGGTCAAGTTCCTGAGAAAAGGCGTTCAGCCCCAGTATGAGCAATGCAGAAATGATGATCGATCTCATAAACCGTTTAATTTATGACGCTAAACAAATTATTTCAAAGGGCCACTGATCACTCCCAAATACCTGCCAAGCCAATAAGGCAGCAGCCAGATATCGCCGGCACTGTGCTCAGAACGTCCATGAATGCCGTTCTTGTCCAAATGGAACATGTTCGCGTTGTGTCTTTGAACAGGGCGCTCATCCGGTGGCAATACTTCTTTTGTGGTTTGATTCCTGAAGTTGGGCGAGATCATCTCAATGTCCTTGCGATGGCTGTTCATGATATCCCAATCAATCATATCCATGGGATGTTCACGAAGGTACCATGCTGCTTCCTCAAGATCAAAGGAAGAAGTACCGGTCAGTGCAGTGAAAATGTTCCATGCACCTTCCTTCTCAGGCCTTTCTGCCTGCCAGTGATCAATGATGGATTTTTTAAAAGCGGCTTTGAGTGTATCATTGAAAGCATAGCGGTACAAACCCCAATATCCCATGTAGTACATTTCATCATCAGAGTGGTTCCAGGAATCTGATAGATTTTTAGCATGTTCATCGGCATTGTGTGGTGCCATTCCAATTTCGGACATAGGACGCATCAGATTCTCGTAGTAGCCGAACTTGTTCATGAGTTCAAAGGCTTTTTGTTTGTAGATAGACTTGCCGGTGAACTTATACGCAGTTTGCAGCATGGCCACAATGTTGCTGGAGTTCAGTTTGCGGTCGCCCACGCTCGGGTCAAAACCGTTGACATAATCAGGATTCCATTTTCCCCAAAGGGTAGGCTTTCCATCATAATCTATGAGGTACATGTTGTTCTTAATGATGTGCATCATCAGGGTATCAATCAGCACGATCGCTCTCTTACGCAGATCAGGAACATCGACGAGTTCTGCGAGGGCACCAAATGCAAAGACATGACCGATCGCCTCATCGGAAGAGGTGGTTGCTTTCCAATCCCATTCCGGATCGGGGGAATGCTGCCATCTTTCCGGATCACTGAGTTGTGAAATGAACCCGCTCCTCTCAAAAGACCTGGAAGGAAAGCCGGGAATTGGATTGATGGTATAGAGCCTCTCCATGGCATCAAGTGATTCGCGGATATTGGCAAGCGCATCTGCTTCCTTGGTCACGGCATAGCGGAAGATCTCCCCGCCAAGATACATGGACGTCCATAATCCATCGTTATCGGAATCAGCAAGAAAGCCGGTAGTCAGGTTCCCGGGTTCCATGCCAACGAGCGATGCATTGAAACCATTTCGGATATGACGTTGCCGCACCTGTTTGTCATAAAAAAGGGCTTTCTCATGGAGGGTCATTTTCTGAAAGCAAATTAGACCAAGGCCTGCGTCAGTGGTGATGAGTACTGCATTGTCTGGACCTTTTTCAATGTGCTTCACTACATTACCGGGAAGCCAGCGCTGGCCCTGATAATAATCAATCTTGCCATTGCGGTTGACAGCAAAAGCACCGTTGTTTGAACCAAACCAAGTCTTATCGCCAAGTATTTTTACAGCTGTAATGGACGTTACTGGAATTTTTTGCTGGATACTTCCTTTGCTTTGGTTGATCAGGTTGAAACTGAAATACCCGTTTTGTGTACCTACAACTACATTGTCTCCGGCAACATCAAAAGCAGTCAGGCCCTCTGCCTTGACCAGAGATTTCAGCAAATTGGTTTTGGGATCAAAACTGTGCAAACCATTGTTGCTAAGGATATAAAATATATTTCTCACAGAATGAAACCTGATCCCAACAACGTTATCGCCTGCGAGGGTGGTCGTAAAACTTGTTTTTGGGTTTTTTATATAATGCAGTGATGTGCCATCGCTGATCAGAAAATCAAAATCATTTCCTCCGGCAAGCATCTGTGCTGTGCGCAGTTCATGCTTTGCATTCAATGAACCGGCCCAGGCATTGCTGAACACAGCCTTGTCATCCAGGAACACAAATTGGTCCTTGTATACGGTCAGTGCCTGTATCTTTTTAGGGGCGATGGTTCTGTAGCGCATATCCTGTACAAAGGTTCCGGGATAAAGAAATGCACCGTGATGTGGCAACAGGAGACCTGAAGAAGAAAAAACACTGATGTTGCCGTTGCGGTCTGCAGCAGCATTGTAGAGTACTCCTTGGTTGTCATTGGTGAAATACTTGATGCTGTAGTCCTGCCAATAAGGCTTGTCCTGATAAACAGGCTGACCGGGCTTTTTTTGCGAAAAGAGTTGGGAGGAAAAAAGAATAAAAAAAAGCAAGGAGCTCAATACTTTTCCCATGTCAGTTGGTTTGATATGCGTTGGGGGTATCAACCGTAAAATAGCAACAAAAAGAAACCCAAAAAAATTGATACAATCACCTCGGACTTAGGAAGCTGCGGAATTGACATGGAGTCACAATGTGAACGCACTGCGCTCAGAATTGACCTCGTCTATTCGTACACAATTCTCATGTACGAATTCTTTTTGGGTATTTATAGGTACAAATATGGGTGTTAGAATAAAAAAAACCCTTGTAAGTTTATGACCTACAAGGGTTTATCGTTTTTTGAAGTGGCGTGGGGAGTGCAGCCTTTTCAAAATCCTGTTTATAATCGTGCGAAAGCTTTTAAATTCAGGATGAAATTTTTGTAACATCAGATCCCCTTTAAATAATTTCATACATATTTCAAATTAACCTATGAATAAAGAGTCAATCAAGAAAGAATTAACTGATAAGCACAATTCGTTTATAGATTACATTAATAGCTTATCTGATAATGATTTTATTTATAAAAGTAATACTGCAAAATGGTCGGCAGGGGAACAGCTGCAACACATTTACTTATCTGTACGTCCTGTTAACTTAGCAATGCTAATCCCTAAATTTATTCTGAGGTTTTTGTTTGGGAAGCCACATCAAAATAGAACGTATGAAGAGTTAGTAGTAACCTATCAGAAATCCCTTTTAAATGGTGGAAAAGCTGGTTCGCAATTTATCCCTAAAAACGTATCTATTGGTAAAAGGAAAATATTGATAGATGATTTGGCTAGACTAATAAACTCGTTAAATGAAAAAATTGAGGGACTCAGTGAACAAGATTTAGACAAATACATTCTGCCTCATCCACTTATTGGTAAAATTTCAATTCGGGAAATGTTATACTTTACAATTTATCATGTTCAACATCATCATAAAGCGATTGTAGATAACTCAATCTAAGTAACTATGGAAAATATTTACAGAATAGCACTTTTCTTAGCAGGTATAATTAACATACTGCCAGCGTTTTTAGCATTTATACCTGACAAGATTTCAAAATCATACGGAATTGAATTGCCAAATGAAAATTATGAGCTACTTCTCAGGCATAGGGCAATTCTTTTTGGAATAATTGGTGGACTTATGATATACTCTGCAATAGCTAAAAAGTATTATACGATAGCAACGAGTGTTGGACTAATTAGTATGGTATCGTTTATTCTACTCTTTTTTCTAATTGGCAAAGACATTAATTCAGAACTTAAAAATATTATGATAGTTGACATTGTTGCAAGTTTTATTCTTTGCTTGGGACTATTATTATTTAAACTTAGACCATGAGGCTTACAATATGAAAATCACAACCTCAAATATGTTGGATATTCATACCAGGCATCATATTCTAATCATTAGGGATATTCTTTTTATTTCATAAATTATACTTACCATGCACATATCTATAACAGGATTGAAACCAAAGGGAATTAGGGGTTTCTTTTTATTCTGGCGATATGCAGTCCCCTCTTTTAGACAAGCACAGAACGCAAAAGGGAACCTTTTTTGTGAAGTAAAAAATATCAATGGATACCAATGCACGCTAACTGCTTGGGAGAATAGAGATATCATGCTTGCTTTCATGAAAAGTGGAGTTCACCTTAAAGCAATGAAGTCATTTAGGAAAATTGCTACAGGTAAAACTTATGGTTACGACTTAAATAATAATGTAATTTCAAGTCAGCATTAGAATTTCTTTACAAGTATAAATAAACCATATGAACACACAGAAGAAAAATAAACCGACTCAGTTTGTAATTAAACTTACCTTTTTGATTTTTTCTCTATTCATGACCTCATCTGAGCTTTTCGCTGAATCAGAAAAAAATGATATTAAGAGTAAAGCAATTGATGGAGGCATAGGATTGGGTTCGATCATAGCAGTTGTTGCCTCTTGGTCAAGGAATAAATCGATCTTATGGGCAATTGTGCATGGTTTAATGGGATGGATTTATGTGGTTTATTTCGTTTTTACCAGAGAAGACTGATTTGATTCATCAATTATCGTTCCGCAATAAATCGCCATATGGTTAAAGAAATATTTGGAAAAATGAACACTGTTCATTTAATTTGTGCTCTGAAACTCAACCATGTCAATTACTGAGCGGAAGCAAAGAGAAAAACTGGAGATGCGCAGGATCATCCTGGACGCAGCCAAGTCCATTTTCCTGGAAAAAGGATTCGGCAGTACCAGCATCCGCAATATTGCAGAAAAAATTGAATACAGTCCCGGCACCATCTACCTCTATTTTAATGATAAGGATGAGATATTTCATGCATTACATGAAGAGGGCTTCCGAAAGATGCTGGACATGATGCAACCCCTAAAACATGTTGCTGATCCCATGGAAAGATTGATAGCCATGGGGAAGGTGTATATGGAGTTCGCCTATAGCAATAAGGAGTTGTATGATCTCATGTTCATCATGGAAGCCCCCATTAATGCAGAACAGGATAGAGAAAAATGGGAAATGGGGAATCGTACACTTAATTTTCTAAAGGAAGTGCTAGCCGAATGCCAGGGCAAAGGTTATTTCTCAGGAATGAATATCGAATACCTATCCTTCACCATCTGGTCATCTTTGCATGGCATGTGCGCACTCTACTGTCGAAACCGATGCCAGGCATATGAGCACGAAAAAGAAACAGAATTGCTTAGAAATGGAATGGAATATTTCACAAGGATGCTTATGAAGTATTAATTTTTTTTTAATCATTAATGAACAGTGTTCAATTTGTATTGTATGTATATTTTAATCCGAAACTCTAGCTCCGCACTATTAAATATGATGCTTATGAATGTTCACATGAAAATCCTCATCATTGGCCTATTATGTCTTCCTTTTGGTACAGAAATCCAAGCGCAAGCCACGTTAGATAAATACATCAATGAGGCTTTTACCAATAATCTGGTACTGCGTGAGAAGAAACTGGCGTTGGATAAAAGTTTACTCGCAATCAAAGAAGCACGTAACCTGTTTTTACCAACCACCTGGTTCGAAACACAATACACGCTTGCAAAAGGTGGTCGTACAATTGATATACCCATTGGGGATTTATTAAACCCCGTTTATAACACACTCAATCAATTAACTTCCTCAACCCGGTTTCCCCAAATCCAAAATGTAAAAGAACAGTTTCTCCCAAACAACTTCTACGACGTCCGAATAAAAACTACCATGCCCATTCTGAATCCTGATATCACAATCAACCGCAACATTAAAGAACAGGAAGTTGAATTAAAAGAAAATGAAATTTTGATTTATAAAAGAGAGTTGACTAAAGAGATTAAACTGGCATACTATCATTACGTCATGAGTGGCCAAGCGATTGATATCCTGGAAGGAGCACTCGTGCTGGTGAAGCAGAATCTGAGATTGAATGAATCGCTCTTACGAAATGGAAAAGGATTACCAGCATATGTAACACGTGCGGAAAGCGAAGTATTAGATGTAGAAAATCAGTTGCTGAATGCACGTAACAATGATCAAAACGCTGCAGCTTATTTCAACTTTCTCTTAAATAGATCCCTCAAAGAAAAAATAGTTCGGGAAGAAATAGATATAAAAGATTCTCACATCCAACAATTGCTTGCAACAGATAAAAATATACTTACACGAGAAGAGATTAAATCATACAATATAGCTAGCAACATCACAAGCAATATGCTTAAAATGAACCGCTCCCTCAACAAGCCACGTCTCAATGCCTTTCTGGATATGGCCGCACAAGGATTTGACTTTCAAGTTAACCGCAATTCATTTTTTTACCTGGGAGGCATCCAGTTGCAAATACCTATTTATTCCGGGAAACGAAACATGATGAAAGTCGAACAAACACAATACGACCTCCAAATTCTTAAACTGAGTACTGAACAATTAGGGCAACAACTAGCGTTAGCAGCACTTCAATCAAGAAATAATGCTAAAAATACTTATAACCTATACCTGACGGGCCTTAAAAAACAAGAGGCAGCTGCCCAATATTTTAAGTTGATGGACCGTGGCTTTAAAGAAGGTGTAAACAGCTTTATTGAATTCTTGGATGCACGCAACCAACTTACAACTGCACAACTACAACTAAATATCAGCAAGTATAAATTTCTGGCAAGTTTAGCTGAATTTGAACGCCAGACAGCTGTGTCCCAACAACAATAAAATTAATGATTATGCAATTCATTTTTCAACAATATCAATTCGTTATGAAATCATTACTCATCAATGCATTTGTCATGGTACTACTTGCCTCTTGTTCCGGAGAAAAATCTGAAACAACACAAAGTACAAGAAGCAAATCTATTCCTGTCAATATTGCGGCAATTGATACAGTCAACAATACGAACATGATAGTTGCATCTGGATTAATTTCTACCGAAGACGAAGCTCGCCTGTCTTTTAAAATTGGTGGAGTGATTGAAAAAATTCTGGTTGAAGAAGGTCAACAGATAAGAAAAGGCCAATTGCTGGCATCTCTCAATTCTACAGAAATTGATGCACAGACAAAGCAAGCAGAACTGGGTCTTGCAAAAGCAAAAAGAGATTATGAAAGAGCATCGAATCTTTATAAAGACAGTGTGATAACACTTGAGCAACTTCAAAATAGTAAAACGGGATTAGAGGTTGCCCAGCAAAGTCTTCAACAAGTATTGTTCAACAGCAAGCATGCCTCCATCTATGCCCCATCCGATGGATTCATTTTAAAAAAACTGCTCAATGCCGGTGAAATAACTGGTGGAGGATCACCTGTATTGGTAATGAGCGCTCTCGGTAATTCAAGCAAATGGGTGCTTCGAGCAGGAGTAGCTGACAGAGAATGGGCTCTGATCGACAAAGGCGATAAAGCAATCATTACTACTGATGCTTTCCCTGGAAAATCGTTTTCGGCCGTTGTTACCAAAAAGGCATTGTCGTCTGATATATCCAACGGATCTTTTGAGATCGAACTCACAATGAAAGTGAAAGGGTTGAAGCCTGCCGTTGGTATGTTTGGTAAAGCGTCGATAAATTCATCTAAAGCCACAAAAGGATTTAGCATTCCGTATGAAGCACTGTTGGAAGCAAATGGGCAAAAAGGTTTTGTATTTGTTACAAACGATCAAAAAACAGTGAAACGGATTGAAGTTAGCATTGCTTCAATAGATAATAAAAATGTTGTTCTTTCAGATGATCTCAGCGGTTACGCCTTTGTTGTTGTATCTGGTAGCCCCTATCTCAAAGAAGGATCACCCATTACTGTAGTCAAATAAACTTTACTATATGAAGTTGACATCTTTTTTTGTAAGGAACTGGCAGTTTACATTGGTATTGTTTATCATGGTGATTGTTGTAAGCACAACTACCATGCTTTCCATGCCGCGCGCAGAAGACCCGGAAATCAACCCACCTCAATTCCCCATTGTTATAGTTTACCCGGGTACGAGTCCTGTGGATATGGAAGAGCTCGTTGTAAAACCCATTGAAAAAAGAATCAGTGAGCTGGAGGATATAAAAGAGATAAAAACTGTAATCAAAGATGGTGTGGCAGAACTTTTAGTTGAGTACAAATATTCCAGTAATGTAAATGATAAATATCAAGAGTTGGTGAGAGAAGTGAACTCTATTAGAAATGAATTACCCCAGGATCTCTACAGTCTTGATATAAAAAAGGTAACGCCTACAGATGTGAACGTGATGCAGATTGCACTGATTTCAGAAAACGCACCTGGAGAGCGGATGAAATTTTTTGCAAAGCAACTGAAAGAACAACTCGAAAAAATTTCCAGTTTAAAAAAGGTAGAATACCATGGAATACCAGATCAGCAAGTGCGCATTGATTTGAATACAGGTAAGATTGCACAACTGCGCATTCCACTTAACTATATCATTGGCAGCATCCAGAGTGAGGCTGCCAATATACCTGCCGGGAGTATACGGGCAGGCAGTAAAATATTCAATGTAAAGACAAGCGGTAAGTACAAGAGTCTTGATGAAATTCAAAATACCGTTGTTTACTCTGCGAATGGAAAAGCCGTATTACTCAAAGATGTTGCAAACGTTTCATTTCAGTATGAAGAACAAAAACACATCGTACGGTTGAACGGTCACCGTGCTGTATTGGTTACAGCTGCCCAAAAAAGTGGAGAGAATATTGCAAATACCCAAAAAGCATATTTGCCGGTAATTGAAGAGTTTCAAAAAACACTACCTAAGAATATAGCACTCGTTCTACACTTCGATCAGGCAGATAATGTAGGTAGAAGGTTGAGTGGACTGGGCTTGGATTTCTTGATTGCCATTGGATTGGTATTGATTACCCTCCTTCCTTTGGGCTGGCGGGCTGCACTTATTGTGATGGTGGCAATTCCTCTTTCACTTGGATTGGGAATTGTATCGCTTGATTTCATGGGATTCTCCCTGAATCAGTTGAGCATTGTGGGACTGGTTGTAGCACTGGGATTATTGGTAGATGATAGTATTGTGGTTGTTGAAAATATTGAACGCTGGTTGCGGGAGGGTCATGGTAAAAAATTTGCTGCGGTAGAGGCAACCAAACAAATTTCATTGGCTGTTGTAGGTACAACTGCAACTCTTGCTATTGCCTTCATGCCTCTTGCATTATTACCGGAAGGATCTGGAGAGTTCATCCGCTCATTGCCTTTGGCAGTAATCTCATCCGTCATAGCTTCATTATTGGTTTCTCTCACCATTATTCCTTTTCTCTCCAGCAGAATTTTAAAAACACACAGTCATCCTGAAGGCAATATTTTTCTGCGGGTCTTGAAAAAATTGATCAGTGGAAGCTACGCACGACTACTTGATTACTCTCTTAAGCATCCGATCATAACACTTTTGGCTGCATTTGTACTATTTACAGCATCGTTGGGTGTATTTGGTATTATTGGGTTCAGATTGTTCCCGACTTCAGAAAAACCACAGTTTCTCGTAAATATCAATATGTCATTGCAAAGCAATTTGGAAAACACAAATACAATTGCAGCTGAAGTAGAACAAGAGATATTAAAAGAGCCAAAAGTTGAATATGTCACTGCTAACATAGGAAAAGGCAACCCACGGATTTACTACAATGAGATTCCTGTTAATGAGAAAAGTGATTATGCACAGTTGTATGTCCAGCTGAAAAAAGATGTGAGCCCTAAAGAGAAAATGAAACTCATCGAACAGTTCAGGAATCAGTTCTTGAAATTGCCCGGTGCACGTATAGAAGTAAAAGATTTTGAACAAGGTCCGCCTGTTGAAGCCCCGGTGGCTATTCGTATCAGCGGCGATAACCTTGATACATTACGGCAATTGGCTGCTAAAGTTGAGTCATTATTATATTCAATCCCAGGAACCATCTATATTAATAATGAGGTGGACGTGCTAAAGAATGACTTAAGAGTTCATATCAATACCATAAAAGCAAGATCACTTGGTATTCAGACTGCTGATATTGACCGCACCATACGAATGGCTATCAGTGGAATAGAACTATCCAAGTATACCAATGAACAAGGAGACGAATATACCATTGTATTAAATACACCAAGAGACCGGTATGCTACACTAGAAAATTTCAATGGCATCTTTATCAACAGCGCATCCGGCGCATCTGTTCCACTGAATCAGTTGGCGACATTAGAATTTGAAACATCACCAGGTGTGATCAATCATCTCAATAAAAAACGTTTCGCTATTGTCACTTCTTACACTGAAAAAGGAGTTCTCGCACAACAAATCAATGCAGCATTTGAAGAAAAAAAGCAAAATCTCCAACTACCAGCAGGATATAAAATACAGATAGCAGGTGAGGCAGAAAGTGAGCAAGAAGCATTCGGTGGTGGCTTTATGACAGTGGTAATTGCTACAATATTTCTATTCATTATGGTATTGATCTTGGAATTTAAAACCTTTAAGAGCACACTCATAGTATTGAGCGTAATTCCATTGGGCATCATTGGTGGTGTAGCCATGCTTTGGCTAAGTGGTAATCCGATGAGCTTTGTAGCGATCATTGGATTTATTGGCCTGGCTGGTGTGGAAGTAAAAAATTCAATTCTGCTTGTTGATTTCACCAATCAGCTGCGTGAACAGGGAATGCCATTGAAACAGGCTATACGAGAAGCTGGAGAGCTGAGATTCCTTCCCATAGTTCTAACGAGTCTAACAGCTATTGGTGGACTTATTCCCATCGCATTAAATAGCAATCCACTTGTATCACCACTTGCTTTGGTTCTCATTGGAGGATTGATTTCATCTACGTTACTTTCCCGCATTGTAACTCCAGTAGTTTACCTGCTCATCCCGCCGGCAATTGAATCGAAGTCGAATAACAACGTCTAAAAAATTAAAGCAAGATGACGGAACCTATTGAAAATATCTCAGTCAAATGAGAAGATTTCAGCAAAACCCCAAAATGTGTATACTTATATATTGTAGTACTAAACCTTTTATATCATATGAAAATTCATTTTCTATTTTTTTTAAATATTTTAATGATCGGGTCGCGTTCATTTGGACAAACTAAATCTCCACAAGATTTTGGTTTTAGACACATAGTGTTTAAGTACAAAAAAGACGACGTTGACGTTTTGATCAAATCAAAAAAAGGGGAAGAAAATATATCGAAACCAATATTCCTTTTTTGCCAAGGAAGCCTTCCAATACCATTAATCAAATATCACGGGAATGATAGTTATGATGTGTTTCCTTTCAATCCTGACAGTCTTTCCATTAAGTATCACTTGGTCATTATTAGTAAACCATTCATACCTGTAATGGCCGACTATACTACACTTTCGCCAAACTTTAGTTTTATTGATAGTTCGGGTAAATTTCCAAAAGGATATTCTGACAGAAATCTTTTAAGCTATTATGTTCCAAGAAATATTGAAGTAATAAAATATTTGCAAAAACAAAAATGGGTTACAAAAACACAACTTGTTATTGCAGGACATTCAGAGGGTAGTACTGTTGCTGCAAAAATGGCTTCTGAATACAAAAAAATCACTCATTTAGTTTATGCGGGTGGAAATCCATTTGGAAGAATAATGAGTATGGTTGGGCAAAGTAGGGAAAGTGAAACCAACACAGACAGTACAAGATTTGGAGAAAATAAAATAAAGTATTGGGAATCAGTCGTAAAAGACAGAAATAACATGGATGATTCAAAAGGAGACACGCACAGAGCAACATTTGAATTCTCTCAACCACCAATCAGGTACTTAGAAAAACTAAAAATCCCTGTTCTAGTGTCTTATGGAACCAAAGATTGGAGTGCTCCCTTTAACGATTTCATGCGTGTGGACTTTATCCGCCGAGGGAAAAACCACTTCACATTCCATCCTTATGTTGGAACGGAACATAATTTTTTCCCATTGACAAACGACAATAAACCGAATTACGAGATTTTCAATTGGGACAAAGTAGCAAATGATTGGTTGAAATGGCTGGCTTTTTAAGTCGATACTATCTACATTTGAAATAATTTCAATCTAAATTTTCTTCGATTATGTCTTATCAAAATTTTAATAGTATTCAAAAATTAATTTTCACTTCTACATATATTTTCTTGAGTTCTATTTGTATGAATCTATGCGCACAAGAAAACTTTGCTGATAAATGTGAAGGAAAATGGAAAGGAACAATGTACATATATGGGAAAGGAAAAATAAGAGACAGTGTTTCTGTTGAATTAATTGTATATAAAACATCTCTTCCTCGAACTTGGGTTTGGAAAACAAACTATCTATCGAATAAGAATCCAATGGAGAAAAATTATAAATTAGTTTTAAAAGATACAGCTAGCCAAACTTATCTCATTGATGAAGGTGATGGTGTTGAATTATGGAGTTATTATTTTAATAATAAACTTTATTCTGTTTTTGAGACACATGATGTTATGTTAACTTCTAGCTATGAATTACTAGGAGATGAATTAATTTTTGAAGTGACATCAGGAAAGAAAATAGAAGACAAAAAAGAAGTGACTAATTACAGTGTTCTAAGTTTACAAAGAGTTGTTTTCAAAAGGGGAATTTGATAATCTATTTTTTATGTCTTTTTAAAAAGTGACTGTCGCCCTATTCATGAAACCCTAAGCCACTGGTGGAAATAATATAATGGTATGTTTTGCATCCACTCCTGCTTTTTAAATCCGGCAAGTGATGTTCGTAAACAAATCGAAGGTTGATATTTATCGTAGTAGCTTTTAAGACTCCTTGATCGTATATTTTCAGCAGATTTAACTTCAATCGGCACCACCTGATTTTCTTTCTGTATCAAAAAGTCAATTTCGGTTTCTGAATTTTCAGGTGACCAGTAATAAGGCTGATAACCCTGACTGATCAATTGCTGCAATACAAATTGTTCTGAAACCGTTCCCTTGAATTCTTTGAATAAATCATGTCCATTCAGGATGATTTTAGCATTTAAATCACCCATTGCACACATCAATCCTACATCATTCAGGTATATTTTAAAATCAGCCCAATCCGCATAGGCATTTATGGGAAGACCAGGTTTCTTCACACGTATTACTTTGTGAATCAAACCTGCGTCTTTTAACCATTCGATTGCCAATTCAAACTCTTTTGCTCTTGATCCTTGTCTTAAAATACTATAAATGAATTTTGAATTCTCTTTGGCTAACTGTCCAACAATAGATTGCCATACCATCCGAATTCTTGGCAGTTGAGATATTGGCGCATGTTTTGAAAAATCATTTTCATATGCATTCAAAATATTGTTTTGAATTTGCCTGACGTTATTGTAGTCAAAATCTTTTATAAATGCATTCACAACTTCAGGCATACCACCAATAAAATAATATTGCTTCAGCAGTTCAATCAGTTGGTCATTGAAATTTGTTATCAGCGCAGTATCTCCGGATTCAATCGCTTTTACCAATTGTGATTGACCCATTGCATCTAGAAATTCTGGAAAATCCAGAGGGTACACAGTCAAAAAATCAACTTTGCCTACAGGGAATGATACGCCACCATGAATGGCTACTCCAAGTAAAGAACCGGCAGCAAAAATGTTATACTCAGGACTATTCTCTTGAAAATACTTTAGAGAAGTGATGGCTTCGGGACATGCCTGAATTTCATCCAGAATTATCAATGTGTTCTCAGGAAGAATAGTGAACCCCGCTATGATACCCAGTGATAAAATAATTTTATCTGAATCAAAGCCAGATTTAAAAATGGAATGCAGTGCCTTGTTTGTTTCAAAATTGAAATAGACTGTTTGCTCGTATTCGTTTTTACCGAATTCGCGCATCAGCCATGTTTTTCCAACTTGCCTGGCTCCCTGGATAATCAGCGGCTTCCTTCCAGGTTTAAGTTTCCAGTCCAGTAAACGATTATATGCTGATCTTTTCATGGCATAAGCGTATTAAATGGCAATTTATGTATGTTTTTACATATTTAAGTACTTAAAAGTGTATATTATTTACATTTTTAACGACTTACATCAATTTGATAGATCCGCTTGATATCAAAATAATTTATAACGGGTCTTTAAAAGGATATTTTATATTAATTTTGGCTTTTATAAGAAACATTATATGAAGAAACACCATGAATTACTGCCAAAAAACCAGAAAATAATGCAAAACCTTGGGGAGCATATTCGCCTGGCTCGCCTGCGCAGAAAATTAAGCGCAGAGCAGATTGCTGAAAGAGCCACTATTGGTCGCAAGACTGTTTATAATATTGAAATGGGAAACCCCTCCGTTGCGATTGGAAATTATTTGCAAGTACTTTTTGTACTGGGTTTAGAAAAAGATCTTGAATTAATTGCATCGGCAGACCCACTTGGAAGAAAACTTCAGGATGCCGGACTCATTACCAGAAAACGTGCGCCTAAAAAAGCAACCCGTGAAAAAGAGTAACAACATTGATATATATGTGTATGCAGATTGGCAAACACTAAATGGTCCACACTTAATGGGTATACTCAATGCACAGCGATTGAGGGGAAAAGAAATTTTTTCATTTGAGTATGATCCAACATGGCTGAATAATCATCAGCTCTTATTCTTGGACCCGAATTTGGGGCTCTATAAGGGAAAGCAATTCTTAGCAGATGAAAAACTGAATTTTGGAATCTTTCTTGACTCCGCTCCCGATAGATGGGGAAGATTATTGTTGCGCAGAAAAGAAGCGTTTAAAGCAAAAAATGAAAACAGAGCAGAAGAAACACTGTTTGAAACGGATTTCCTGCTTGGAGTATTTGATGGTAACCGCTTGGGGGGACTTCGTTTTAAGTTAGGGCCTGATGGAAATTTTTTGAGTGATGAAAATAAAATGGCAACCCCACCATGGACATCACTTCGAGAATTAGAAAATGCCAGTTTACAACTCGAAAGTGAAGATGCTGATGCCAATCCTCAGTATGGACAATGGCTGAATATATTGATTGCTCCTGGGTCATCTCTCGGCGGAGCCAGACCCAAAGCAAGTGTAGTAGACGAAAACAAAAATCTTTGGATAGCAAAATTTCCAAGTGCCCGGGACGATAAAGATATTGGTGCATGGGAAATGGTAGTGAATCAATTGGCAAAAAACTGCGGCATAACTGTATCGGATACAAAACTGCAGCTTTACTCAGGTAAACATCATACCTTTTTATCAAAACGATTTGATAGAGCTACTGATCAACAAAGAATTCATTTTGCTTCTGCGATGACCTTGCTTGGATTTGATGATGGAACAGACTTTCATGATGGAGTTAGTTATCTTGATCTTGTTGGATTTATTATTCAACATGGAGCAGAACCAACAGAAGATCTGGAACAACTTTGGAAAAGAATGGTTTTTAATATTCTTGTTTCGAACACAGATGATCATCTGAGAAATCATGGATTCATTCTTACAAACCAAGGTTGGAGATTGTCCCCCGCATTTGATATGAATCCGAATGAATTGGGAAATGGATTGACATTAAATATTACCGAAAATAGTAATGAACAGGATATTTTTCTTGCACTGAATACAGCAAAGCATTATAAATTATCTGATGAAAAGGCAAATAAGCTTCTTGAAGAAATTTTGACAAGCATATTATCCTGGCGTTCGGTCGCAAAATCAATAGGCATAAATTCAAGTGAAATAGAAAGAGTGAAAAGGGCATTCAGGGTTGCTGAAAGCCAAAATTGAAAATTAGATCAAGGTCATAAGAGGAAAATCAATTTGTGACACTAAATTCAAATCAAACCCCGAATGGCTTCAATTTCGCCATTAATTTTCTTTCATTAGGTTAAATCAAACGCATTCATTTAAAATAATCCTTACAAAAGTCGGATGAAGACTGCTTTACTATTTTTACACCTCGCTGTTCAAAGGATTTTGCTGGATTAGGGTCTACTACAATTATCTCCTTGCCCATTCTACAGGAAATATTCAAAGTACTATCCGTAAATCCAACTGAGTTGGATGTACCCATAAAAATTATCGTATCTGCCTTTATCACCCAATCCATGGCTTTTTCAAACTCGTATAGCTCTCCATACATCTCGTCAAACAGGAGAATATGAGGCCGCAGGGAGGTTTCGGGATCTATTGAAGAGTTGGATGGTATCTTAAAAAGAGAAAACAAAGAATCTACCAGGTTATTTTCATCTACTTTATCCCACTCAGCGGGTATTAACTCTTCCCATTCCTCAGCTAATATTGGCCGCTTCTCATGAATACATCCATGGATTTCTATAAGATTGCCAATAGGGTGATCAGCAGCCCGATGCAATCCATCTATATTTTGGGTTATCACTTTAATGTTATTCCCTGCTAAAATAGAATGCGTTTCATTGGGTTTTGCAGCCAAACAGGATGTAAATCTTTTATAATACCAAGTCAAAAATCCTGCAGGGTCTGAGCTGAATTTTCGAAACGTGGCCATTTCGACCGGATTTTCCTCCCAGATTCCATCTTTCCCCCTAAATGGCTTTATTCCGGATTCCACAGAGACTCCAGCTCCAGTTATAACTAAGGTATTAGCATTATTCATCTTCTCCTTCATTTTTTTTCAATATTCAATCCTAAAGTCAATCCTCCTTTATATGATTTCAACAGATCAATTTGATCATCATTCAGTGCTCTTACATTAGGCAAATGTATATAGGAACTATTATTAACAAAGTATTCTAGACGAACATAGAAGATATAGGTATATCTTTTCCTACTTTAATCTTTATAAAATTTTAAGGCTTAGCGTCAAATACTTTTTCTAGTAAGGTCATTTCCTCACCAAGTGCATCATTGAGATAAATACCGGCTTGGCATTTAAAGATATTGTCCGTTTTATAAGCTTTCAGAAACTGATTATTATGATTATATACATAAGCTTCCCTATCATCAAAAACCTCAAGGTTAGATTCTAAATAAACGTGCTCTTCAGTTTGATTCTTTGTCCATCGATTATTTGATTCCCGGCCAGAGTTCTTTCTCATGGCACCCATATTTGTTGGATCAGACTTTTCTTCAGGAGAACCCCACAAATCGGTATAAGATACATCTTGTTTATGATCATGTAATTGTTCCTCGAGATCATCAGAAAATTGAATAAGAGTATGGATACAGTGTACAACCTCCTCTTCACTAAGGTTGAGTTGATTTTTCTCTGTTATAAACAGAGGCAAATCAGTACGAACGTAGAACCTAAAATATCCTCTTGTTTCCTTGTCGTGACAAATTTTTAGCAAGGGATTATTCTTGTATTGCTCCTTCATAATTCTGAATCGATTGATGTTTTCAAAATTACGGTAGTTACGCGCTAGTGGAGTTGATATACGGAAACAGAACACAGGCTTTTCCATAATGAATAATCCTTCTTCACTGATGTATAATTCTCCCATTATCGGCTGATGTCGGCTTTTGTCTTTTCGGATATGATTTAGTGTAAAAAGGAAAGCGCCTTCACCATGACCATCCTGACTCTTATGAACTATCAAATCATTTCCGAAATGACTTCGCAATGATCCAATAAGTGAGTCAAGATATTCCTTTAATTGAATGCTGACGGAATTTAATTCTGATTCATTTACAATACCTGCGAAATCTCGCTCATAAATAACCGGGAAAGGGTCAGCGTCTACCACAACCTTTTGAGGTGTATTTAATAGTTCGCTCCAAACGGTTTCCGGAACTTGCTCACGCCAGTTAACATCATTTTTAAATTCCACATGCTTTAACTGATCCAGTAATTTTTCGGATTCATGTTTACGCAAAATAAATCGTGCAACTTGATCCTGATCAATGGTTTTCCTGAGATAAGGATAATGAATAGGTAAAATTGCTTCTGGTGATCTCACTAATTGTTTTTCCATTTTACCGAACATACGATCCACTCTTCCTACCCGTTGTTCATTATCTCCTTGTGTCCATGCAATGCCATAATGAATAACTTCAGAGCAATGGTAATGAAGGTCAACACCTTCTTGTAATACTGAAGTTGCAACCAATACATCCGGATAAAATGGTGAATTAAATGCCTTTAATATGGTTTCACGCTTTGTACTTCCACAATAAGGATATACTGGGACGACATTTTTAAGGAATGACCAATCTTGACGATATATATCATCTTTTGAATAGCCGAGTTCCTTCTTATAATAGGTTTGGAAAGATATTACTGCCGTACTAATCAGATGAGCAAGTCCAGATTCTTCCATAGAAGCCTGTACGCTGTTACAAAATTCTGTGTAAAGATCTTCCCCCTTTATACCCTTATTTTCAGCTATTAGAGTTCTATATATACTGTAAAACCATACCAGATGACTACTTGCAAATAAAATTCCAGCTTCCAAATATTGTGAAAAACCCTCTTTTTCAAAAAGTGTAAAATCATTCTTGTATATCTCTATAGCTTCTGTCATAAGTTCCTTCAATCCTGCATTTTCAGGTTGAAAACTTATCCAGATAGTAAATATGGTTTTGAAATTACTTCGCTTTTCTACATGCTTTTCTTCATAATTATCCTCCAATTGAAATCTTTCAGTTAAGAGAGATCTACTAATTTCATCTCGGGGCAGTTGGTCAATTCGAAGTTTTTGTATGGATGTTTTATACAAACGCTTTCCTTGCTTATGGAGGTATTTACCAGATAGATTATAGGATTTTGATTTATAATCAGAAGGCGGCTCGAAAAACACAGAAAACAATTGTTCTTTTTTAAGAAACCTATTTCTAAAATTGGAGCAATCGGTAGTTCTAAACTTTCCTTCGCGCTTAATCGTAAATAAAGAAAGATATCTGCTATCCTTTAGCTTAGCGTCCGTTTGATCTATCTCTTTATCTGTGGAAATCTGTAGTTCCTCATTGATTTGCTCATCACTCTTAGATAATTCCCAAAAATACTTTCGAGGATTATTTAGAAGACTTTTGTGCACTTTCTTGGGAAAGGAATATTCCATGATATTCCAGAACAAATCATCATAACTTTCTATTAGACGATTACTAATTTCATAAACTGAGTTAATCCGACGAACGAATACAAGTTTTTTATTTACAGGTTCCTGATTTCCTTTGGGCTTTAGACTGCTGATCATTTCCCTGTACTTTGGATGTTCTGGTCGCTCTCTATATATCTGCTTATATATTTTAGAAAGTTTTTCGATTACTTTGGAATCCTCACGTTGATGAAAATCAGTTCCCTCTTGCTGCTTTTGTGATTTTGAAATCTTTTCCTGATTCTCAGGTAAAAACTCAAAGCCCTCCAAGTAACCAAACAGGATTTTATATGGATTATCACGATTGCGACTAGACTCTAATTGTTCTGCTTCTTCCGCCTTTAATTTGACCAGGCTTTTATGATAAGCTGCAAAAAAAAGTCGCTCCTTCAAGGATTGCATTTCTACCCCCGTTGCAATCTCTTGTCTATATTCATGTTTTGTTTTACCTGCTAAACGCCTGAATCGTCTCACGCAGATTTCATTTAAAATTTCAAAAGGTTGCTTATTCTGGTATTCAGGCCGAAACAAGCTGATAATATTTTTTATGTCATCCGATCCTGAATGATTCGGAGTTGCTGTCATTAATAATACTTTTTTTGCTAATGGTTGAAAATTACGTATGCCTGCTGCGGATTCAATATTTCTTCCAGAAAAAAATGCATTAGCGGCAATTGAACGATTGGAACTGGCCAAAATATTATCTCCCATATCTGTTCTGCGCAGATAATGTGCTTCATCAAATATCAATAAATCAAATGGGGGCTCACCTTGATTTGATAAGCTATCATAAATGAAAGAATTGCTTTTCTCACCAAAATTAGCCATCCATATTGCCTTCTCTTGATCACTTGAAAGCTCATCCACATTTTTTTTAATTTTTAACCCTAAATGATCAAGAACATGCTGAGTAATCTTTGGTGATAGGAACCCACTTAGCGAGGATGTTTTACATATAAAAAAAGATGGCCACTTTCGATTCACTTCTTGCAATAGCTGAAGGTGATTTTCACAAAAAATACATCCCCGCATGGGATGTCCCTGTATTGAAGACTTAACAAGATTATCATGATCTCGATAATTATATCGGATAAAATTGTCATATTCACGCATCCACTTTTGTGCAACATTAAAGTTGGGCGCATATAATAAAACTTTTGCGCCAGGTTTTTGTCTCCACAGGATGGACATTACTGCGAGAGCCTGTATAGTTTTTCCCATACCTACCTCATCTGCCAGTAGTGCGATATTTTTATCAAGTAAAAGATTCCAAAGCTTGGCAGCACCCTCTGCCTGAATTTTAGGAACACTGATTTTTTCGTCACGATCATAACTCCATTGTCCATTAAAATTAAAATTAATGAACGCTGAAACAGTTTCAGGCCTTACCTTATGAAGGTGCTCAGTATTCATAGATTTCTTTTAGTTTAGCAATGAACTTTAAATCGGCTACTTCAGGGTTCAAGCGATTCATCAATGATTCAGTTGAAAGCTCATCCAAAGGAATATATGTAAAATGATCTTTTCGATTGAAGCATTGAATACAACGGTTTAGTTCACATGCCATAAAATAATGATATAGTAAAATATCAGGGTCGGTTTCGCCATCTATAGCATTTATTGAATCCCTTACCAAAGCTGTAATTTGCAGCAGAGAACCTGAAGATCTAAATCCAATATCATCAAGTTTTGTATGTCCATTTGCGGATTCAATAGAATCATACAACTTCTGAAAAGCAACAAACATAAGGTAATAGGATTCATTGCCCTTTATATGAATAAAATTTCGCTGGTTAATTGAATCTTCAAAAGATTCTTCCTGCTCAATTCGATAAAGACAGGTTTTTTTACCTGAGTCAATACCGGGTTCATCCAAAAGTGAATCAAAAAGATCCGTAAGTGATACATAGCCATAAGCAGAACGCTTAGCCTTATTAATTTCAATCAAAAAACCTGTAAACACGGGAATGCCCTCGACGTCAAGTATTTGATATGATTTATTCTTTAAGACATATTGATAAGTTGATTTAAATGAAAGATTTTGAACTTCAGACAAGGGTATTTTCTTTCCAGGGTTATGCGGAAGCAAAGCAAAATAACCTTGTTTATTGTCGGCTTCCAGTGAAAAGGTAAACTTTTCCCAGTCTACATATATTTTACAATCCATTGTAAACCTATTCATTTCCTTCGCCCATTCTTGCTCTAATTCCGATGAAGGGATGCCAGTGAATGAATCAGCCTTTAGCGGAACTAATTTCTCTCTCAATTTATTGGCTGCAGAATTGATATCTGAAGTAAGAATTCCTGCTTCAATGTTTTGTTCAGTCAATGGTAAGCCAAGTCCAGTAGCCCTATAAGAGCAGTTCCAAGATCCTACTGCAAGCATCTTATCTGTCAACCAAACTTTAGCATGACATAAACGATCCCTATCTGCTGCATAAGATTCTTTATCTCGTGAAAATTGTATTGTGCCATTCATCTGTAGTTGTTTAAGTACTTCTGGCTCAATACGTACCTTACCTGCTGGGGTAATATCGGGAACAACAGTTATTGACTGAAAACCCTTCTCCTGTACCATTGAGAAAAAACGATTGGCTTCTCTTGAAAAATACGGAGACCATGTTGTCAACTCTTTGCCATGCAAAGATTCTATAAATGTAATGTTTGATTGTAAGCTATGATGAAAGTTCCAATCACTTTTAGTGCCTTTTAACCCATTAGCCCATTTCTTTAATGAATCAAATAACAATTCATCTGATCCTGAAATTTTATATAGACTTTCGTAAAATGAAATTATTTGAATGGCATTTTCAGTACAGCTAATATTTTTTATTAGAACCGCTTCACGATTATTACTCCATGCTCTGATTGTCAGATTTGCAGAACCACATATAAGTATAGCTCCAAGAGTCCCCTTCAAGAAAATAACTTTCGGATGAAAAACGATTTCTTTGGATCCTGAATTATAAAATAACTTTGGATCTACTGAAAAAATGTCAGCAGTAGTTCGTTTTGGACTATTGGTATTCAAAGCCCTATAGTCATACCATACCCTAATGCTTCGAACCTGTTGTAAATCTTGATTCATCCCTTCATAATCTTCAGCAGTCTTTAACTCCTGCGGCTGTTTTCCAACAATGGCTGACAGCAAAAACCTCTCTACCAATTCAACATCCAAATTAAATGTAGTAAACCAGGCAACTTCAAGTTTCCCTAATTGTTGAATTGCATTGAGGTATTGTTGATATATCTTCATTTGCAGATTTCTCTTTTGAAAGAATAATCAGTTTTCATATAAGCCTTTATATAGACTAACGACTGTACTAACATAATAATCATTTACCCAATGATTATCCTTCAAATTTTTCTGATATTCATCTGAATAATAGAAAGAACGATGTTGGGTAATTTCTCCATTATTACCAATACTTAGCCATGGAAGATTACCCCTTTGTTTCATAACATTATTATGAAAGCCAATAAGATTATGGATATATCTTACTTCATCAATTGGATTTTTTGATTCTTCATAAATTTGAATCAAATCGCGTAAACGTCTGATGGCTTCAACATTAAAAAATCGGTCTAATAAAAATTCCCTCACTTGGTTTGTATTTACGAGATGACTATCAAGTTTCTCATATACAAATTTCTTTAATGAATCATCGATATTGCTTACTCCCCTTTGAAGCAATCGGCTCATTACTTTGTTATGAAGAGTAATAAATGGTTCAATCGTGCAAATAGCCCGTAATTCATTACGATCAAATTCGGACTGCAGATGAATGATCAGTTGCTCTGCATGGGCGTTACCCTTCTTCTCCTTTATTGCCTGATAAATCAGCGCGGCTGTTCCACCATCATCAGATATTCCTAAGTTTTTCTCCCAAAAGTTAACCAACGCAGGAATACGAAACTGCTCCTCTTGTAACACACTTGTATACAAATCACGTAATTGTGTGTTTATAATATCATCCTTGATTTTTACCCATATTGGTTTAGAAGCAGAAATCTTGGCTGTTAGTATTTTTTGAAGTAACAATTCAGACAAATAATGACGTAATTGTTTCCATTGGGAATTATTGAATAAATCTCTTACTTCATCCCATAACAAATCATTGTGATAGTAATCAAATCGATTAAGAAAACCCATTTGCTGAAATGGACCCTTATGTCTGCCATGAATACCCAATAAAATGTGACGAACCAGGATTCCCTCACTCCGTGAAACAGGAATACTATCTGTGATTTTTTCTCTTTGGGCACTATCGATTTTAGTCCTAAGCTTTGATAAGCCAGGAATGAAAAATCCATTATGACTTTCTGCCTCGCCCCATTGGCGCTCTTGAACCAGTACATGCGCTATCAAACACTCCAAAAAAATGATCATACCGTCAAATAAGTCAATCTTTGAGTGATAAGGTGCCTTACCTGTTTGATTAATGAAATGTTCAGGATACTGACAATGTAACTCTCGTATGACAGAATGATGAAAAAGATTGAGAGTATAAAACTTACTATTTGTACTAATCGTATTGAGCTTATTTTTAAAAATAGCATTACCTAATGAAGTCCAGATCATACGCAGACCCAATGGATCAATTGACCCATCTATAAAAATGGAATCATCTGTTTCTGTAAAAATATCTGTATAACTATTTTCTATTTGATTCAGTGTCATAAGCGAAATGGTTAGTTATATTTTCTATAGTAATTATAAGTATGATATTTCTTCAAATTTTTATTACAATAATCATAAATTCCATTTAGCAGAATCATAATCGTCAGGTATTTTTTTAATATGATATTTTATTGTTATTGATTAAGATTCAAATTCCATCATGGCTACCACTGGTTCAGTATCAGAAAAGGCGACATCATGGATGATCTTATGGCACCGCTTCCATGCGTCAATGACAGCCTGGATGCAATATTCATGCTTGTTTGGATCGAGGTTTTCAAATGGAGGTCGATAAGGCATGTCAAAAATGATGAAACGTTCTTCCATGAGCATATCAAACCTACCATAGATAAAGTGTGGATTGAGTCGAACAATCAATTCTGTAAGCTTCAACAACCTGTCATCAGGAAAATCGCGAATGATCAAACTTTTATAACCAATGATGGTATCAACAGGATGCATATCAATCACCACTACACACAAGTCCTCCTTTTCCTCAAATTCAATAGCTAAGCGATTCCCCTTATGTGATACGTTATATTTATAACCTGCTTTATTCAACAAGCGGGTAACCACAGGAAAAAAGGGAGATGTCAGGTAATAATAGGGCTTGGTAGTATCCAAGTCCGGAACCTCATTTGTTTGCATTCCTTTAATGGGATCATAAGTGATCATGGGAGATGGGACAGATCCGTCTGTTGGCTGAGTAGTTTTTTTGGAAGAACTGCTGATCCAGTTGACAATAGCAGCTACAGCCATAAACAGTCCGATAAAGATCAATGCGTTGATGAGGTACATCGATTTTAGAATATTATTTTAGAAGATTATCGGGCAAACCCGATCTGTCGATCAGCACTTTTGAGAATATGGATTTTTTTGGAGAGACGGTACTGAAGGAATGACATTCGTAAATATCGATCACTTGTCCGTTCTCTTCTTTGATGATGAGATCCATGTATCTGCCGGATTGGTTGCCGATGAAGCGAATGCCTTTGCATCCCAAACTGCATTCTTCCGATTTGCAGGTCCCAGTATAAGTATTGAGATGGGTATCCCCAGATCGCTGGAAGCTGTAAAGGGCATTGTCGAGTTTCTGGACAAAGAGATATTTGGGAAATTGCTGATAGGTTTTGTCATCATCGAGAAGGTCATTGATCATGCTGATATCCATGATGGAAATATAGTGAACAATTGCTTCTTGTTGAGAGGTAAGTTTAGGTCTATAGGGTGTTTTGTTTGTATTCATTTTTTTTCAAGCAATTGATTAAAATAAAGGATGCTTTCTTCATAATTATCCAAAAATAATATCGTCTTTTCAGAAGGTTCTGATACATGTTTGATGCAATAATCATACAAAACAATATATTTTGCCCGCCAGGTTATAATATCATTTATTTCAGCGGGAGGAACATCAAGAAAAAGCTGATAAGATGAATTCGCTTCTTCACAAAAAGAATCATAGTTTGTTTCATCAGGGAACACTGTATAGGGCATAGCAGCTTCCTTTCGCTCTTCATCACTGAGGAAATGAGGTTTCCCGGTATCCTTTTCAACCAGTCCGAATATTGATGCTATTAGGTGGATTTTGGCTTCGAATTTCATAATGAAGATGTAGTTATATAATTAATAACTCTTTGTATATCAGTAATTGATTTATGCATTTTTCAGTGATTTTTCATTCAGTGTTTATTTGCTTTTAAATTCCACGTTAAAAATCTCCTCTACAAAATTTACCATTTTCTCTCTTACAACGGTTTGCATATTAGATACCACATGTTGCGTTATACCAAGTGTTCCTAATTTATTCTGATTTGTTTGTTGAACTTCATTCCGGGTCAATGAACGAATCCATTTTACTGGAAAACCATATTCTTGTTCACATCCATACGTATTTGGAATATGTCGTGCAAAGCCCATTTGGTTTACTTCGCTTTGTGTTTTAAATAAGAATGTCTGATGTAGCTCATTGGCATATGTTGATAAAAATTTACCATCAGGAAGAATTAATTCCGTGATTATGGTTGGCATGGCAGTACAGGTGCCTATACCGACAAAACCAACTTCGGTAACATAGGCACAAATAATATCTCCGTTCTGTACAGAATTAATCGAATTGATCCAGCGCCATCTCAAAGCGGGTCGATCATCACCATAATTTACATCAATTTGACCACCAGAGACGAATCCATACTTTAAAGAGTTTTCCCATTTCCTGTGCGTGTGAAATGATACCCTATTTTCATGATCCCTTCTATGTATTCTATTTGGTTCTCCAACATTTACAAACAATAATCTAGATTTCAAAGGAATAGCTATTTTCTCATTATGTTTTTGGATATGTGTTGGCATTGACATTCAGTTTTAAGAGTTAGAAATAGAAGAAATTGTAATTATTAATTTATCGGCCGAGAAAAGCAGCAAGGTATAATCTGGGAGTCTTAAGTAACTCTTAATTAGGAAAACATTAATTGTAGGTCTCTGTAAAATATTCATAGTTGAGTTTTCCCCAAATCTACTACGGCACCATAGGGGATTGGCAATTTTTTTTCATATTCATAATCACATATTGATGTACTAATCAAGAATAGTTATCAACATTAAGGATATCTTAAGATTTATGGGGACTAGCTTTGCTGCCAACCCAACCTGCCTGATATGAAATACATTCTTGGTGCAATTACCGGTGATACTATTGGATCTGTATATGAGTTTTGTAACATCAAAACAACTGAATTCCCATTGTTCAGTGATGAATGCTGCGAAACCGATGATAGCGTTATGACGCTGGCCACCATGGATGTAATTTTGAATAAGGGTGATTATACTAGGACTTATCAGGAATACGGCAGAAGCTATCCGGAGCCTCTTGGAGGTTATGGAGGAAGATTTACGTACTGGATCGAATCAGACGACCCAAAACCATACAACAGTTGGGGAAATGGGTCTGCCATGCGGGTGAGTCCCGTAGGATGGGCTTTTGATACGCTTGATGAAACCCTTGAAGAAGCAAAGCGCAGCGCTATCGTCTCGCATGATCATCCGGAAGGAATAAAAGGAGCACAGGCAACGGCAGCTGCCATATACCTTGGCAGAACAGGCTCTTCAAAGGCAGAGATCAAAAAATATATTTCTGATCAGTTTGGATATAACCTTGACAGAAAAATCAATGAAATAAGACCTGAATATTATTTTAATGAAAGCTGTCAGGAAACTGTGCCTGAAGCAATCATCGCTTTTTTGGAAAGCAATGATTTTGAGCATGCTATCCGACTGGCAATATCCATAGGGGGTGATAGTGATACAATTGCCTGCATAACAGGAGGTATTGCGGAAGCTTATTATGGTGAAGTACCCGAAGCTATTGCACAGAAAGTACTGGAGATCCTGCCACCGGTGTTCGTTGAAATTGTAAAATCATTTTCACTAAAGTATCGGAAACAATAAATTGAACTGACTTGATAAAGTACATCAAGTTGTTTTAAGGATTTTACTGTTCTTTCGAATTCCAGGCAACCGAAGAGGTAAAATAATAGTGTAATTATATTATTTGATCGAGAGAATTAATCCTCTAGTGTTATAAAACTTACGAGTGTATTATACAATTGATGAAATCTGGCAATCCATTCAAAATATTCTCCGTTGATATTGGCATCAGCTATTGAGGGGTAACCTGCTGGCGAAATTGATATTGAATTAAAAAGCGTCTCATGTTTATGCAGCCATTCTGGGATGGTAATTTTTGTTCCCAGCTCCTTAAGGGCCTTTTTGCAATTTGTATCACGTAAATTATAATCCATTTGAATTTCCATAACTGTATAAATTTATATAAATGATTGATCATTTTACCCTACATATTGATGTACTATTCAATGCTCTGAACTCGCTATAATTTCTTTAAATTGTAGTAGCCATTTTGAAAATGAACTAATGGAAATGAGTCCAATATCGTGAAACGTAAATCAGTTTAATCATGAATTCATTTGAACATATAGAATTTGAAAGTATTGCCGAATACGAATTTTTAAGAAATAGTTTTACAAACAACAGTACATTTAAAATTCCATTTTGGAAACCTGATACAAATCGTAATTGCAACGAAGTATTGATAATGATCAATGGCTTTCTTGAAGGGGTTGATAGCGACCCAAGAAGCAGAAACAGACATATTAACCGATATGATGCCATTGCAAAAAAGGTGCAATCAGAAAAAAATATAGCTGTTTTTTTAATGCCGATGCCATTTCATTTTGACAGGAGCACAGATATTTTAGGAGAGAATGAATTCGCACCTTTAAAAAGATTGATGGAGAGTGGAACCTATCTTTATTATGGTGGGAATACACAGATCATATCAGACATCAATAAATTGATTTCTTCTATTGAAAACGAACCTGAAAAGTATTTTGTCAATTCAACATCAGAAATTAAATTTCACCTATTGGGTTATTCTTTGGGGGGAGTGGCTGCTATTGGTTCTGCCATACATTTAGAAAACTCAATAGGATCAAATCACAATATTTTAAATCCCAAGCTTGAATCTTTATCCATTTTGCTTTCAGCATGGAATCTTTCTGATATCAGTTTTGATGCGATCCAAAATACTTTTGGTGATAAATTTGGACTGACAGCTGAGAAGTGGAAAACGATGATTGATGAACTCTCATCGATAAAAGATCATACAAGTTCTTGTTTTAAAAAATTAATCTGGGATGAAGGAGAGACAATAGAATTTAATAGATACGCTAAAAGAATTATTTTTCTTCATGGATTCAAGGATGATATTTTTACTGCAAAACACAGCGAGAACACAAAAAACAGGTATTAACTGTAATGGATAAGTGCACTTTTATAAATCTGCCGACTGACCATCTTGCAATAAGATCCAGAGAAGTAATTGCCGGATACGTAAGTTCATTTATATGCAATGGTTAGAACATTGGAATTTTAATATCTATAATTATTTCTTTTTAGCATAAAGTAAATCCATGGAACCCACAACAAGCATCAAAGGTATCCGGCTTTCTGAACTTGGCAACAAGATCAAGGAAGTGCTTGACAATGCCTTTCAGCATTTGAGTTTCTGGGTGATAGCGGATATTTCCAACCATACTTTTCGACCCGACAAAAACTACCATTTTTTTCAACTGGTGGAGAAAGATGAAAACTCCAATGTGATCCTGGCCAGGGTGGAAGGGAAGGCTTGGGGATATGGTTCAGGAAAGATCAGAGAGTTTGAAGATATCACGGGACAAAAATTCAGCAATGGTCTACAGGTACTGGTCAATATCAAAGTGGTATATTCATCAGCTTATGGATTACAGGTTGAGTTACAGGGCATAGACCCCAATTTCACGCTGGGTAATATTGAAAAACAAAGAAAGGAAACACTACGTTTGCTGCTGACCAACAATCCTGATGTAATTCAACTGGTGGGTGAAGACTACATCACGCGAAACAAGGGGTTGAAAATGAAGGCTGTATTACAAAATATTGCAGTCATTTCATCCAAGGATTCTGCTGGATTAACAGATTTTCTGCATACACTCAGGAACAATGCCTTTGGATATCAGTTTGGGATCGACATCTATCACACCCATGTGCAGGGAGATGAGAGAGCCAATGAAATGAAGACCAAGATTGTAGAAGTATTTACTTCAGGGGTTTTGTATGATGCACTCGTGATCCTAAGGGGAGGTGGTTCAGATACTGATTTTCTGATCTTTGATAATTATCAGGTAGCACTGGCCATTGCGCGATTCCCTATACCGGTAATCTGTGGTATCGGGCATCAGAAGAATATAACCATTGTAGATCTGATGGCACATACCAGTACCAAAACACCCACAAAGGCGGCGGAATTTATCATAGCGCGGAACAGGAGTTTTGAAGATCAGCTGGTCAATCTCAAAAACAATATTGTGATCAAGACACAACAGATGATGTCTTTAAAAAATCAGCAATTGAACCAAACATATAAGGGAATCACTGAGGGAAGCAGCCGTTTCCTAGCTGCTCAGAAGGAAATGATGGTGGAATATTTTCAGATTATCACTGTTAAGACCAAGCATCTGATGTTTGAGAGAAAAACACTGTTACAGGATATGTTCCGAAAGGTCACAACCAGGCCTATTGTAATCAGTGCTCAACAGAAAGCCCTGCTGGAAAATCAGAGAAATAAAATTCTCGAATCTAGTCCGATCTTTTTGAAGCATGCCCGTGGTTATCTGGGACATTTTGTGAAGGTGATTGAACTTGCCCGACCTGAGAAGATCCTGAATATGGGCTTTGCGCTGATCCGACAGGATGGGAAATATATTACGCAGAAAGCCAAATTAAAGACTGGAAAAGAGTTCGAAGTGATCATGAATGACGGAACCATCAAAGCAAAATCGTAAATTTATTATTATGAGTAACCTCAGCTACGAAGAAGCCTACAAGAGATTGGCAGAGATAGCCCGAAGCATTGAAAGTGAAAACATTTCCGTGGATGTGTTGGCCGATAAGGTCAAAGAGGCAGCTTCTCTGATCGAGATCTGTCAGACAAAATTGCGATCTACAGAAACGGAGGTCAATAAGATCATTGCACAGATGTCGAAGGGGGAAGCAACTTAATTTCTATATTTTATTTACTTACAAAATATACCTTATCTAGCTATACTTCCCATATCCCTAAAGTTGTTGCTCAAAATTCGGTTTTAGTTGTAAGTGTCGCTTATAACGTTTTATTATTTCTCTTACTTTTTGATTGTACATTTGTATTAATTGAACTATCCCAATTGTTTACATGATCGTAAAGATAATTTCCAGCAAATTTTTGTAGGTTGTCGTAGTAGTGGATTTTAGCACAAAAGTTCAATCGAAGAACTGCACTTTAACCTACCACAAAACTGTCAAACGAAGCACTGAACCCGCCATTACGCCAAACCGCTGTTAGCACCACTATTTATTTCGTTTTTAAGTAATTCGTTATATATTTTTACTCCTAAATTCTTCTCAAGCTTACCTTCAATGTCAAAGAGGTCTGTAAACGCAACTTGGCAATTTTGGTTTTTAAATTTTTCATTTTTAAACGGTTTCTTTTCTGCAGATTTCACCGTTGTTTTTGGATAAAGTAAAATACTAAGGTCTGTGCCATAATGTAAATTATATGCAAACATCTGCTTGAGGTCATCATCTGAAGGCTTATCATCATTTAGAACTTTCCATTTAGTGTCAATCACAAATCGCTTATCTGTTGTTTCAATTAGAATATCTGCTCGTAAACCTCTTGATTCCCAAAAAGGCGTTCTATTCTGTTCGCTGATTCTAATTTTTGGTAAAAGTGGATTTGATTGTAAAGTTTTTAATTTACGATAAATATAATTTTCATATAAAAGGTTCATGTCAAACATTATTGCTAATACATTCTCATTTCCTCCTTTCAAGTCAGGAGAATATTTAAGTATAATTAGTTTGGCAAGGGTGATTGCTTGCTTGTACCTTTCCGTATTTCTGTCATATTTTATTTTTTCAAACCATTGGCTACTAATATTTTCTTCAGTTACACCTTCAAAATTTAAAAGTAATTTATTGATTCTAACATTGTGATTTGGATTATGGGCAATGGATTTTAATACGAACAAAGCCTTCAGTAAAATCTGATTAAGTTTATTATTCGAGTCGAAAATTTTATGCTCAACAAAAAAACGTTCCTTATGAAAAGCATTTTTACTAATGTGTTTGGAAAAAAGTATTTTGCCTTTCACTTTATTTAAATTCTCGTCTATAGGTCTATAACTTTTTCTTAAGCCATGTTTAAATATGGTTTCCGTTTCTGACAAAAACAGATCGTAATACAAATCTAATATCGATGCTGATTTTAATTTGAGCTTGGCATTTGATATTGCATTCAACTTGATTAATTTACAAACTTGGAGCATTGAAATTAAAGCATTGTGCCATTTGTCTTTAGAATTTTGATCGTCTGAATTATTGTCTGCTTTGGGAAGTATTTCAATGGTGAGATTTTTAACTTGAATTACCCCAACATAATTATTGAACTTTATTCGCTTATTACCTACGGAGAAGTATTTTTCATTTGTCTTATAGCCGTATTTTTCTAACGCATTGAAGTGAACTAAATTGAATTTAGTCGTCTCGTCAACTTTTAAAGTTTGGTGTTCAAAAATTTGTATTTTATTTAAAGCACTACTCATAAATTGATTTGAAAGAATTTATTGTCCATTTCTGAGGATCTGTAAAGCTATAAATTGGCTTGTCACTGTATTCTTCATATTCATCCGTTAATTCAGAGGTAAGAAATTTAACATTTTCTATTTTTTTGTACACAAATTCTTTTCCAAGAACAAGCATTATTTTACCCCAATCACCATAAAAGTACTCTTGAAGTAACGGCAAAATTTTGTTTTGAAAAATCATCCTCAGTTCCACGATTGGATTTTGTCGGTCTTGGATATTCATAAAGTATGAATGACCGATACAATAATCTTTATCAAGAAGTTTCTCTATCCGTCCATTTAATGAGAGTAATAAATTTTCTAAGTCAACACCTTCACATTTAAAATTTGTTTCACTCAGTTTCTGTGGCTCTGGATTCATTTCAATAAATGAGAACCTTCTTCTTAATGCGGAATCTAAAGCCTCAACGCTTCTGTCTGCAGTATTCATTGTACCAATAATAAATAGGTTATTAGGCACTGAAAATGTTTTTTTTGAATAGGGTAATGTTGCTTTTATTTGATTAGGTTTGCCTTCTCTTTTGTCTTCTTCAATTAAGGTTATTAATTCACCGAAAATTGACGAAATATTTCCTCTATTTATTTCATCTATGAATATCGCATAATTATTTGCAGAATCGTTACGAGCTCGATTACACATTTTTTGGAATACACCTTCATCAATTTTATAAGCGACTTCGGTTTCTGATAATTCAGGTTTTATTCCTTCAATAAAGTCTTCGTATGAATAGGATTGATGAAAGGTCAGGAATTCAAATCTTTCAATTTTTATATTTGGTAATTTTGAAAAATCAGCAATTTTAGTTTTTAACTCTAATAACTCCGGTGCCTGTTCCTTTACCTCGTTCATGAGAATTTCCCATTCCGAATTTTCAGTTTTATTAAATATAAACGGAGGCATTCTTCTTTGGACCTTAACATGTTCACATTCCTCAATAGTATGACTTTGCAATTGCCCCCAGATTGTTGGAGTTACTGTTGTTGAGTTTGATAACTGTGCTTTAATCTGTACATATTCATGGTTAAATATTCCAGCAACTTTGGTTTTTCCAATTTCTAGAACAGCTAATGCAATTACTTGCCACCACGAACAATTTTGAATAACATCTCTTAGAAACTCATCTCTTGTGATTGAGTTTTCTGACGATGTAAACATAGGCATATACTTATTTTTCAAAATATATGTTTTACCTGTCCCAGGAGGCCCATATAAAATTGTGTTCAATGATAACTTCATACTTTTATTATATATTGGTTGGGGGAGGTTTTCGAAAACGAAATTCTCAAATTCACTATTATTATATTTTCTAAAACTTGATTTTTTTGATCTCTTTAATTCATCCTCCAGTGCATTCTCAATTGATTTGATGTTGGTGTTTATCGAATCAATGTCATCAAAATGCGTATAATAGGGAACAGGTTCTGATCCATCAAACTTTTCACTTGTTTCTTTCAATTTATCTCTTGAGATAATACCAAATTTCCCTTTGGAATCAGTTACGTATAGATTCCAGCAATAGCGCTGGCCAATAATGAAATTCAAACTATTATCCCGTATACTAAATACCAAGCGATTATCACCATGTATTAAATTAAATTTCTGAACTATTGTTTTTAACAAAAACATATAGCTATCAAAATCATTTTTATTTAATTGGGAAATTAATTTTTCAAAAGACGATTCTCTAGATTTAATTAGTTCTAACAAGGAATTATATTCATCTTCAGTTGCAGCAAAGTTTGTTCCTTGATTTCCAATTTTTAAATCTTTTAAATTCTCAATATTTTGTATTTCTTCTTTGAGTATTGGGCTGTTAACTAAGTTATGAATGATTTTAATGTCTGCTTTTAATGCACTTTTATCCTCACCTTTCCATAAATGATCGTCAGGTGATGTAGTTTTCAAATGTGGCTCAGAGGTTATTTCTGCTAAAGCATAACATCCCGATTCATTTCCAGTTATCCATAATATTACTTTATCGCCAATTTTTATTTTGTCTTTATGAGCACTTACTGTCCAATCTGATAATATTTCTTGTTTAAGAGCTGTTTCAAAATCAAAGACCTTGGGATTTCCTTGAAAAACCCAATAACTATTTGTGTTCTCTTTATCTAACATTTGATAAAGAATATCTTGTGCTAATAGTTTATGATTTATACCATTATAATAATCAGGTAACAACTGTTTTACTTGGTTTATTAATTCAATATCTGGCTTTATATAATTTTCAATTAACTGATTTATTAAATCTAAATAATGAACGTATTTTTTGTTCTTTTCCCCTTCATTGATACCAAGAAGCTTACAATATTTCTTATAAAAAGAGGATTTGAAAAATGTGTATTGAGAAGGATTATGATAAGTTAAATATGATGCTATGGTTCTTTCGTCTTGATGGTGTTGTAAAGTTTCACCTATAGATCTATATAGTTTTAATGTTTCTTCATTGAAATATGCTATGCGGTTAAATAAATCTTTACTCTCGTCAAAAAGGTATTTAAAAAGTGATCTAAGTTCCTCAGGTTTCTCTTTTGCAAGATGATTAACAACAGCAATCCCCATTGCATATACCAAGTTGTTAAATTTAATTTCTTTAATCTCTTTGTAAAAGTCAACAGTTGTTGTGTCAGGGCGACCTTTATATTCTTCAACTAGTTTCCACTTGTATATTTCGTCTTGTAATTGAGTTTTTGAAATGTGTTTCTTGTAATTTTCAATTAATAATTTTACAGGGTCGGTTTTTTGAATAATTTTGAATCCTTCTTTTTTCAATAATTCAAACGCAGAAGTATCTTTTCCTCCTGCAAAATCATTAGGATCAAGTTCATAACCATTTGCAAATCGATTTGCAATAGATATTACTAATTTTGGTGGATAGTGTTTTCCATTAAATACTAAGTCGTAAGTAGACGAGTGTCTGCGTTTCCGCACACCATTTCTATCTATTTCTAGTATAGCTTTTTCAATATGTTCTTTGGTTATATTATTTGGAATCATTGTCTTTAAATATTGGTGCTAACGGTTCGGGGGGGTGCGATGGCGGGGTGTTTTAGCACCAAACTTTGTTCGGAGAACTGAACTTCCACCTTGCACAAATGTGTCTGCGAAGCACGGAACACCCGCTATCGCAAACCCCTTGTTAGCGGCTGGCATTCTGTCTGTCGTCATATTTTTAAGTGTTAAATAAATACTTATAATCGTTCAATTATTCTCTTATTGTAATCTTCTTCTATTATCATTTGTCGCCCGTGCAGAACCCTCCAATTGTCAATAATAATCGTTTTGTTTTGTGTCCATTTTTTCTTTTTTTCTTCCTACTCATTTGGCTTTTCGTTGTCGCCCCGTTTTTAAAGTGGTCGCTGGTCTCCACTTTTATTTTTGCTTTTGTCGATTCGGAACAGTCAAGGACTGTCAAACCGAATTATCGGTGATTCTCTTGTCTGTCCGCTGTGTCGTTTCTTAAACTTGCCCATAACTCATAAATATACGCACCCCCCTCACCATATCTTCCCCCACGCATGATTACATAAATTAACTTTAACTTATTGTTTTCCCACCATTTAAGTATACAAACAACACAAAACGCACACTTCGTATTTTGTATCGTCAGTTAGAACAATTGAAATCAATCAACATCTACCCAATAGATCTAACAACCACTCCCCCCACCCTCTTCCTCTCCCCATTCCCACCCTGTATATAATAATGCTTCGCAAGATCTGGGCCGATCGCTTCTTCAAAAACTCGCTTTATTCTGGAGATCTTCTCGCTGGCGGAATTACTCAACACATTCACCAGATCATCTATCCTCATCCGCATCTCCTCACGGGTACCCGTATGCGAGATCTTTTCGTAGATCTCTACCAGCTCATCACGATGAATCATCAGGTCAGTAAGAAACAATCCCTCCGGATATTTCATGAATAAAAAATACAAAGCTTTTTCTAACGGACGAAGCTTTATCTCAATATTTCCGAACTCCGGTAAAAAAATTCTGTTGTTCCTCCCATCAACATGTACCCTGCTGAGCGGTACATGCTGCTTGAAATTCTGCGCATACAACATCTTCACCCGCAAAGAATCCATGATGCTCAACGCATGCAGGATATCCATCATCGGCATCCTCGCCTTCAGCTTCGTCATGCATTCGCCGCAAACATCCGCCGTTCGCATCTTCAAAATGATCTCATTCTTCTCCATACACAGATCACTTACACATCCGATGGCTCGGGCATGTGCCTGCTCTACTATGGACCTGGATGTATCAAAGGAAAACCGATGCAGCAGCAAGGCAATGACCTCATAGGCTATAGGAAACTGACGGTGACACGATAAAAACATTTCCCAGTCGGCAGTATGTATAAAGCCATTGTTAGGAGCATCCTTGTCGAGCGTGGCAAACCAATTGTACTTGTTGCCAATATCCGTGAGCAACAATACCATATCCTCACGGGGAACAGATCGCTGCTTTCTGTATTGCTCACATTTCTTGAATAACGTACTCCATGAAGCCGTAGTCACCTCTGCAGGAAAATCCATTTTCGAACTGGCTTGTATCATATCATACATAGGAGGTGCCTTCATCTTCGAAAAAGCTTCCCTGTCAAGAAAATGGCGCTTGTATAATTCATCCTCCTCAAAATCAATGATGCTCTCCGGATCACAACGGAATTGAATTGTTCCGTCAACAGCAGTCAAAAGATCATATACCGCCGTGAATACTTCGGCAGAAAATTCAGCACTCTTGATGAGATGTATGGTCATTATTCAAGGTTTATAAAACTGCCGGGGTTATTCGCCCCGGCAGTGATCAAGTTAAAACAAATTCCGAAGATCTTCTCCCTTTCGCTTCTTGTCATAATAATCCCTCATTGAAGTATTAAGCTTGTCCCAAACCTCACCCTTCATGGAAGCCTTATCGAATGATACGCTGTTATTCCTAGGAATCGACATCTTTTCTGCTACATCCACCGCATCCAGTGTAGCTCCCAAAAAACTGAAGGTCCAGGTTCCGCTGGCCTCCCGCTGCTCCACCATCTCCTTCACATTCTTCAGTGTATACAATCGGGAAGCATTTTCATATCCGTCCGTCAGCACCACCATCACCACAGTTGTAGGCATCTCGCGGTTCGACTGCTCCTGCAATTCAGAAAGATTTTTCATGGTCATGGCCATGGCATCGAGCATGGCAGTAGAACCATTGGGCTGATAGTTCTCATCATGCATCCTGTAGGCCTCAGTCACCGGACGCATATAATAATGATGATCCACCTCATGATTGAATGTAGTCAGTCCGATTGTGATCTGCTGTTCGGGGAACTCCACTTCCATCTCCCTGATCTTCGCGATCTGCTCATTGAATCCATTAATGGTTTGGTCAATACAATCAGTCATCGATCCACTCTTGTCGACAACAATGTGATAAATGGTTTTCTGTGTTTTCATGTTCTTGTTTTTTGATGTTTTAAATGATTAGACAACGGCTGCAAAAATTTCATCGGGATAGTTGCCAAATACATATTCGGCAACGGGACAAAGCCAAAGCTGATGATCATATGGATTTCCATGCATGCAATCCACCTGATAGTAAGCGCCATATTCGACGGGTGCATGACCAATCCGGTCGAGCAATTCCCGGTTCAGTCCCCTGCGGAACTTTTTCATGTGGGTCTGATATCCCTTGAAACTGTTCGGCGAGAACCTGAGGCTAATCTGATTTCCATTCCCTGAAAGGATGTCCAGGAACGTATCGGCCCCGTCCACCATCATGAGATTTCCCTTTGTTCCCAGTCCCTGCTCCAGAAACTGTGGAAGATCGGCATACCAGATGCCTTCTTCCTTAACAAATCCCAAAACCTGAATGGCGTTTGCTGTGAACGTTTGCATATTGTTGATTTTATGATGCAAAGCTATCACGGCGATATGCCTGAAATTTTTTCTTACAACCTTGTAAGGAATAGAATAAAACCCAAGTTGATTGAAATTGAATCTGTTAATGAGGTTCTTAAAAAGCTGAACTCAAGTATATTATCCTGTCAGCAAAATCAAATATTTACTACGGTATCAATTCCCCAGTTTCAGATATCCAATTTAGTGCAAGGGACACTTTACTGCTGCAAATATTAAATGCCATAAACATTTAGCTCTTGCTTTGCCCGTGTAACTGCTGTATATAGCCACTTCTTATCCTGTACACCGAAAACGTTGAGATAAACTTTATCCCACTCACCACCTTGTGCCTTTTGGCATGTAATGGCGTATCCGTATCCGATTCTTATGGCCCCTACATATCTGTCATCTTCGGGATTTCCAGAGCTTGCAAACACTTTATTCTTCCGAAAACGCTCGGCCCTGAATTCATTTTCAATAGCTAATGGAATTTTGCTATCCTCGTAAAGCAAAGTGTCAAGCAGTAAATAGTCCTCAATAACTTCAACTGATCCATCCAATGATTGAGATCTTATTTTAGCCGGAACAAATTTTAGTCCTCTGACTTCCTCAATTTTCCTAAGATCAATTTCTTCAATCAAAATGTGATCTCCATTATATAGTACTTTGTCACCACGATGCCAGTTTTGAAGCACAATTAGTAAATCACCATCCTCAATAAGTGCTGCAGATGTGCCAAATATTGATTTTCGCACTTCATCATTGAACATCTTATTTGACTTATGAGATCGCCCGATAGCTACACTTTTATCAAAATTATTTGGGTCAAATTGCCTGGCATAGTCTTTAGCAGCTGACCAAACATGCGGCAATAAATTAGCCTCTAAATACGGGATTTGAGTACCCTCATCTATAGATTTCCGGAGTTTTGTGGCATTTTTCAGAATATAACTACCATCCTCTACCCGCTTTACCTCGGTTAATTAATGAAATGATCCTTTTAAACAATATTGATTTCTAATGTGATTGGGATCCAATGCTGGTGACTCCAATTCGCTATACGGTGGCAACTGATTTTTATCACCTAGCAAAATAATTTTGTTCTTTGGATTTCCTGATTTGACATACTTAAATAAATTAGCTAAAAGTGAGTCGTCGGATTGAAACATTTCTTGCTTAACATGCTTTGAGCTAATCATTGAAGCCTCATCAACAATAAACACTGTAAACGTATCCGTTCTCATTTTTCGCAGCTTCCAAGTAGTAACCCCTGTCTCCACGTTGGATTATGTATTATAAATCAACGAGTGAATTGTACTAGAAACTGTTTTTGATTTTTTACCTAAAATTCGAGCAGCTCTTCCTGTTGGTGCCGCAATTTTATACAATATTTTATTTTCGTTTAGGTACCCAATTAGTGCTGATGTGATAGATGTTTTACCTGTTCCAGCTGCCCCTGAAAGGATAAAAAAGTCGTCAAGGTTGTCTTCCTCAACAAACATCGATAACGCTTCCAATGCAGATTTTTGTTCCAAGGTAGGAGTATGAAAATGTAAAAAGTTTAAAATTTCTTGTTGCATAAAAAGAGTTTTTTATCAATCAAAGTAGTTAATCGTACTTTGTTTGGAAACACAACATTAAATTTGTATACTGCAATCTATTTGCAGTGTTACTTAAAATTTTGTTAATCAACCTTTTGAAAAGGTGCATAACATATTTCAAAGTCTAATCGTGCCTAATGACTCAGAAAAATTTCATTTGATTTTATGCTAACACCTTGGGGGGTTATAGGAAAAGAGATTCTTATTTCTGGCTAACAAACTTAGTTCATAGACTATCTAATATTTTTTCTCAGCTCTCTAGTAGAATTCGAGTATGGTGAATTTTCAATTTTATTAGTTCAAAAAGAAAAATCCTAGGTATTAGGTGATATAGAATCGGATAAAAAACTTTGTCTTTTGGTTATTTGGATTGAACTTTTTTGTGGAGCATTATTTTTTTCTGAGATCCAAAGCAAAACATCTATATGCGTATTAATTACAGCGATTAGTAGATATTTATATTTGGCATTTTTAGGATGCGAAAAAGAATTAGTCATGTGCTTTAAAAAATAAAATGCCTGAGATATTGGATCTTCAAAGTATTTTATCTGACTACCATGAGGTTGTATTGTAGTAATTTTATCTCCGGTCTTAATATCAACTTTCCCCTCTAGAATAAATTCTAAACAATTTGCTTGATTAGGCGCATGTGGTGGGCGATAATCAAATAATTGACTCGGTAATGCGACTTCCTTTAAGCTGATAAATAGTAGCTCTAGAATGTCACGACAGCAATTAAAATAATATTTATCATAAACAGGTTTTTCCAGATAGGCTAATAATTTTAAATACATCTGTTCGAGCTCTTCAGTATGAATTAAGGATTTTCTATAAAATAATTTTAAGTGTTTGTTTTCAACGAAAAATTTACTTCTAAGAGCTTCAAAAACCGGGTGATATTTATCACGGAGTTTCATTTCCGGTGCACTACAAATAGCTTCTTTAAGAAAAGTAAACATTCTTGCATCCTCTTCTTCTTGGTTTTGACTCTTCTTATTAAATACAGGAATTTTGGTTGGATCAAATTGATTTTCATAAACCCCAAAAAAACCAGTATATATACAAATAGCAAATGGTGAACGATCTATCTCTTTTGCATAGGTTTTAATCAAATCAATGACAGTGCTGGCATGATATTGTGTCTCGCTTCCGTTTTGAGCACCATCAGTAATGAAACCCATCCCGTCCACAATTATACCGGAAATACTTGGATATTTCTTTAAAGTATTAATTGAATTTTCACCATATTGCTCATATAACAAATTAATTCCGTGATTTTTAGCTGCATCGATAGCTAATGTAAGATAAACATCAGGCTTATCATCAATGAGTAAAATATTAATTAATTGATTCATCTGCAATGTTTTTTATTGGTAATTTAATGATAAAACAAACATTGAAGTCAGGATGAGTGTTTGAACAGTCTGATAAGGAAAGTATACCTCCATGATTTTGAACTACCAAATTCATTAGGAATCCACCTATTCCTTTATTACCTGTCTCCCCAAATTTTTTTAATGGCTTAAAAAAATAATCACTGCTAAATCCAGCGGAAAAAGGATTTCCATTATTAAACATTTCAATTGTTAAATCATTTTCACTTTTTTCAATATTAAATAGAATAGTACCATCAGGTTTATTATGAAACCCGTGCATTTTTGCATTTTTAAATAGATTTTTTAAAAATATTCTAAATTGTTTATCGTCTATTAGAATATCGAAATTATCATTACCAGAAAATTTTAATTGTACTAATGTCTTATCAAAGTCGAATGAGGAAAATTCACTTTTGATAAAATTTTGAAAATTTATTAATCGTTTATCCATTTGATTAGGATCACAGATTACAACTTCACTTATCGAGTTTAAGATTTCATATGAATACTCAAGATTTTTAACAACAATTTTTTTCAGAGCACCAATTGATAAAGATTGTGGATTAGAAGGTAAAATTCTATCGTTTAGAATTTCTGAATATTTTTCCTCCAAAAATCCTATTATATGTTTGAAACCTCGAGAAGCTGGTAATAAGCTGTTTGCTAGCTCGTGCTCAATGGCTTTTATTATCGTAACCTGTGCGGAAACTTGTTGCTCCAAATACTTAATTTTAGTTTTTGCTTCTTCCATTTCCCGCCTTTTCTCAATTGCCTCTTCACGCAAAAGAAATGTCTTCATTAAATCAATTTCTGGAATAGTACTTTTCGAATCAAGAAAAATATTCTCATTAATGTAATTAGAATTTTTAATATCTAATATTCCCGATCTGGAATTAGAATTAGAATTATTTAAATTATACAAATCCTTAAATAGATATGCATAAACGCTATCAAATTGGCTAATTTTACTTTTATTAAAAAAAGAGTCTATTAATAGCTTTTTTTGAATTAAAATGTATGCAATTAGCAATACTTGCAATATTGCTATGAATACTGCTAGGTATATGTCGTTTTTAGTTTTATTGTTAAGAAAAATAAATAAATCCTCTACGTTATGTGTTTGTTTAGAATAGTTTATTTTAAAAACAATACTATAAGAAGAAAATATCAGTAAGAAATACGATATTATTACCGTACCTATGTTTGATCTAATAAATTTTGTATAAGTAATGTTTTTTCTAATAGCCGAAATCAAATTCCATAAACTTCCGAAAAGCACACCTAGCAAAACGAGTGTAAAAAAATAAAATAGCATACCATCTGGCTTTTGCCTAAAAAGCACAATAAGAAGTGACGCTACAGCAGATGCATTATAAGCGCTAATCAATAACAATGCAAGAACCATAAACAGAGCTAGTAAGCCTTGTCCAATTGTTACATCAATGCCATAAAAGCTTTTTGAGATTGCATTAATTAGTTTATAATAGGAAGTGTTTTTCATAGTTTAATTGAAATTTTAAAAAATCATAGAAGAATGCAAGATTAAAGACATAAACTGCAATCTATTTGCAGTTTAAAAAACTATCATTATTACTCTTGTAAAGACTTTATGGAATTAAATTTAAAACATTAATTACTACTTATTCTATCTTTCAGACTTTACAAAAACAAAATTGCTTTCATGCAAAGCAGACTCCCCTGACCATCGATATGCAACAAGTCTTCCCCCTTTTGCAACACTATAATCAAGGCAAACAGCATTTTGAGTCTGTATTTTAGGAAAATCATCATCTAACCAGTAATGACCAAAAAAAACAGGAGGTGCATCCGTTGGATAGCAATTTTTTATTAATCCAGCAGGAATCAACTCATTTTTAAGGCCATCCGGGCAGTTGAATATTAAAGATTCAAATGAATTGACTGAAGCATCTGACCACCATTTAATTCGATTTGATGTACGTGGATGCCCATCTTTATCTTTCCAAGCAAATTCTTTTGGTATATCCATTTCCTTACCCTTTAAAATATCATTTACAACTAAATACTCCCTTGAATCTTTTTCATGAGAATCAATTAGAAGTTTCTTTGTAAGAATATTGCCATGAGTCTCTTTAAGCCAAGAAATATGATTAGAGTCCCAACAAGAATGCACCACACGAATACCATCAATTTCCAAAAACAGGGGCAATGTATAGAACCAGTCTATCCATTGCTGCCATTCTACGGAATACTCGGAAAATTGATCAATTGTTGCTTGATGTTGTCTAATATGAACGGAATTATGGGCTCTTAAAAAGCTCCCATCAGGTAGTCTGTGTGAAAATGCGATCGCGTTATACTCGTGATTACCCATAACAGCGTATGCCTTGTTGGAATCAACCATTGACTTAACAATACGAAGAACTTCACGAATTTCCGGACCTCTATCGATATAGTCACCAACAAAGACAACTTTTCTTGATGAATGACTCCAAGAACCATTCTTAAAAGTATATCCTAATTTCGTGAGTAGCTTTTTTAACTCACTGGCATGCCCATGTATATCACCAATTAAATCATACATATGAGCTTAATTCACCTTCACCTGCCCATTCATAAGCATTGGCAATAACCAATCGCGAAGGGAAGCGAGTTGTTGACTTTCCATTAAATTTATCTCTCGTTTTCTTCTTATTGGGTATACAACTTTTTCAAAATCCGATTCGATTTTGTGGGACGGTATTAAAAAGTTTAATCTTTTTATTCCTTTAACATTGAAACTTGAAAAAAAGGCACCTGAGTCAGTATTTGATTTTATTTGCTTAACAATATCAATTCCTCTGAATGAAAGAAATAAATAAGTTGGTGAAATACTAATTGGCCTTATAGCCGTAATGTTTCTGCCGATACCGGTCAAGATTTCTTCAGGAACTTGAGTTGTAGCGGCAACTCTTCCTGCGTTAGTAATAAGAATATCATGTTCCTTTACCTCAATTCGGGAAGTCCACTTGGAATATTCATCTCTTGAGACGTAGTACTTATTACTAACATCAATTAGTCCATTATCAAGCAAGTTCTCTAGCTGTAATAAATAATATTTTTCTGATTCAAAATTTGTATCTGGCTTTTTAGAATGAAGACAATCAATGATTTTACAGCAATCTTCAATTGATTTAACATGCCATCCCTCTGGTATCTCCCTTTTCAACTCCTCATTCCAAACCATTTTTCCTCCGGAGCTTTTGTAGGGCTTTCCGTTTTTATCTGGAAAATCAAACTGTACAAACCAATAATCGTAAATGGTTTTGGCCATTGCTTCTAACTCAGCATTAATGCGGTTATTAATTTCGATTTTGGAATCCAGGGCTGAAAGAACTGAGGCGATTTTTTGTTGCTCTGAAATATGTGGAACCCTGATTGAATATTCACTAAGGAGGTCAAATGTTATTTGAGGAAATGACCCAATTCTGTTTTCTGCTCTATCTTGCAAAATAGAGAGCATGTGGTCATTAGTAAGAAAATAGTAAAAATATTTATTGTCAACATTTGGATTAAATTTTCGCAATACCATTAATTTAGTTGAGACAACGAAATCATAAGTATCGTCAAAATCAACATAGGCAAAACGCCTGTTTTTAGGACGAATTTCACTAAAAAGTATATCGTGTTTTTTAATAGTTTTTTTTGCCTGTCCTTTTAACTCCTCAATTGGTAGGTGATTAACATTTATGATTTTACCATTTTCAACATCAGAAGTATTTAAGAACTTCAAAACTGGCTTGTCGAACTTGTGAGTGATTGAAACACTTTCGACAACTTCGTTTATGGGTAACATTACACTCATAGCTTCAATCCATTTAATTGTTTCTTAATTTCATTTTCCAATTCTCTTGATTCAGCAAACATGATATCCAGTTTCGATTGGAATGTTTTCATCTTAGCTGCAAATTCAGATGGTGTTATGTCGGTGTATTCAATCTTTACATCAAAATATTGCCCTGCACTAAAACTGTAATTTTTCTCAGCAATTTGCTCATAGTTTACGACTACACTAAAGTCTTCTAAGGCTTTGTGTTCGTTAAATGTGTTGATAATTTTATCTTCTTCGTCTCTACGTAATACGGTCTTTTGATTCTTACCATCCTTTACCGTCTCGCCCAATTTTGAGGCATCCATTAATACAATGTCCCCCTTGGCATTTGACTTATCCAAGAACAAGATGCTTACATTGGTTCCGGTTGTAGCAAATATGTTACTGGGCATACTGATTACGCCTCGAAGCATTTTCGATTCTACCAAACGCTCCCTGATTTTCTTTTCGATACCGGTTGATGCGGTTATAAATCCGGTAGGTACAACAATAGCGGCTCGTCCTTTTTCAGTCAAAGAATACATGATGTGCTGAATGAAAGCAGGATAAATAGCCATTCCTTCAGGTTTTCCTTTAGGAACATTCGGCATACCGGCAAAAAAGCGTTCATGATTCTCTTTGGTTTTTAAGTCCTCTACAAAATCACTGAAGTCTAATTTGAAAGGTGGGTTAGAAACAATGAAATCGAATTTCTTTAGCTTCCCATCTTTTTCTCTGTGATATGGATCAAGCAAGGTATTACCCTTTACGATGTTCGGAATTGAATGAACCAGGTTATTTAGAATCAGATTTAATCGCAATAGGTTCGATGATTTCTGAGAGATATCCTGAGAATATATTGTACACTTGTCCTCGCCGATAGCATGTGCCAGGTTCATCAATAATGTGCCTGAACCGGCAGAAGGATCATAGCAGGTTGCATTCTTAACCTTTTCTGTTACCAGGCAAGATGCCATGATTTTTGCAACCGCATGAGGCGTGAAATACTCTGCATACTTACCACCACTATTGGTGTTATAGTCCTTAATCAGGTATTCAAAAATGGTAGCATAAAAATCAAACTTTTCATGGAAGATATGCTCAAATGAAAAGTGTACGAGTTTGTTGACAATAGCTTTACAGAATTCATCCCGCTTGTCAATTACATAGCGGCTCAGGTTTTCAAAAAGCATGATTTTCTCGCCACCGTCTGTCTTAACAGAAAAGATGTCGCTGTTCTCTTTGGCAATATCCGTTAAGGTGCTATCGAATAATTCAGCAAACTTGGACTGATTTTGGTTCTCAAACAAATAGGAAATGAAATGCTCCGGCTTCAATCGGGCAGTACTTTCGCTCAACTGCATCAATAGCATGTCGTATTCCGACTTCTTATATTTTTTGATTGCAGCTTCCCAACTTTCAGCTTTTGCCAATTTGCTATCCAGCTGCTTTACCTCAAAGGCAAACTTGTCGTTTAAGAATTTATACAAGAATACCTGCGTGATAATCTTAAATTCATTACCGTCATTCCCAAGACCATAATTGGCGCACACGCTTTTCAAGTCGTCAATCAGGGCTTTGGTGTTTCTCTCAAAATCTAATGTTCTGTTCATACTGTTACTATGCTACACGACCGTAATACTCGTTCATGTATTCTTTTACAATTAAGTTATTTATGGTTTTTGTTTGAAATGCAAGTTCATCTGATGATAAATCAAATTTTTTCTTGAGTTCGCCTATAACTAGTCGTTGAATCAACCTTTCAACAAAGCTTTCATTTTCAAGCATATTTGCATTTTGAAGGATTTGAGCATCTACCTCTTTCTTCAAACTTTGCAAGGCCTCAAAAAGTTTACTTTCACTGTCAGTCAACGGATCCTTTTCCATTAATCGCTTGTGTAAGCGTGCGTACTTGGCATCGTTATCATATTTCGCTTTCAGCAATTGATTTTTTCGTTCCAATTCCTTTGCTTCATCATAGATTCTCTCCAGCTCCTTGATATTGGCTTCCATTTCCTCCTTGGTAACTTCGCTCAGATTCTTCTTCTTGAATAAACGCTCGAGCTCCTCCTTCAATGAAATAAATATCGGATCATGTTGGTCGAAATTGCCCCCAAGCATTTCCCTTGTCTTCTGAAGGGTGTTCTTTAGCTTATCGGCAATAATCATTTCTTCTTCCTTTAGCTTAGTAAAGGCAAACACCACATCTTCCAGGGCAACATTTAACAGGTTGGTAGTGTCCACATTGTTTTCTAACGCCTCTTTGGTATTGATTAATGCCAGGTGATTATTAGCTTCACGAGCAAGTAGCGTAATCTTTTGAAAATCTAATTTATCAAGCATTTCGTAATGGCCTGACAAACGAATGAGGTTATATAAGTCCTTGGCGTTATTCAATGCCTTGGTCAATTCGAGCATTGTTTTCTTATCGCTGATTTGTGAAATCTGCTGTGAGAAAATCTCTGCATTGGCTGTATCATATCGAAATAGAACATCCTTGATCGTTATAATATCCTTATCAATTTCCTCCTTCGTCTTAAAAAGGTTAGAGTAATGCTGCATCTCATCACCTAACTCATTTTGCAGCTCATTAAAATAATCACGATTTGTTTTATCGAATTCTCGCTGTATATCAGCAAAATCAACTACATACCCATATTTGAAATTTTTATAGGTACGATTTACACGAGTAAGGGCTTGCAAAAGATTATGAGCTTTGATGATTCTTGTTACATAGAGCTTTTTAAGGCGTGGAGCATCAAAGCCTGTAAGCAGCATGTTGTAAACAAATAGTATATCAATCTTACCAGTTTTGAAATCTTCGATTAGTGTTTCTCTATCATCCTTTGTTCCGGCATCATGTAGAATGAGAGCTGACGAATGAACTTTGCATAGTTCCTTTTGCACAGCACTGTATGATACACCTGGTTCAGCAGCCATAGCCATGTTAGAGAGGTTTGAAACAGCATACTTGGCATCAAATATCTCCTTCAATCTTTCGGCTTGCTCGGAAGAATCACAAATCACCATAGCACCAATAGAGCTATCGTTCATGGTTATTCTTGACTTTTCAAAATCACTTATGATGTAATCCAAAAGTGGCTCTACAAATTTGGAATGAGCATATACTACTTTTCGGTCACCCTGGCCTTTCAAAATATCAATTTCCTCTAAGGCCATTTTCAATTTGAACTTGTAGCTTGTTTCAATGTCTTCACGAATAAGCCTGAGCGTATATCCGTCCGCAATAGAGGCGTTATAGTAGTATTTGTGAATGTAATCTCCGAATAATGATTTTGAATTATAGTCAGTACCCAAAAGTGGAGTACCGGTGAGACCAATTTTTATTGCATTAGAGTCTGATTCATTCAGATTGGCAAGGAAACTACCTTTGGGATTGTAACTCCGATGTACTTCATCCAGGAAATAAACTCTTTGAATGTTTATCTGGTAATCGTTTCGACTTACAACATCACGATCTTCTTTGAATTTCTGAATGTTTACGACTGTTATTTCCGGCTTACCGGAACTGTTATGAAGAGCAGTTGTTTTCTTTAGATCTCTTACAAACTCGTCACGAGAATTGATATTGTGAACTACCAGTCCACGACTCTTGAACTCTCGACCTGCCTGAATCAATAAATCTAGCCTATCTACAATAAAATAAAATTTAGGAACGATGTTTCGGTCTCTGAAATAGTGAGTTAGGTACTTTACATTGTAATAAGTTAAAGCCGTTTTACCACTTCCTTGTGTATGCCAAATAATTCCTTTCTTAACACCTTCATCCAGCTTCCGCTCAATTGCTTTGGTAGCAAATATTTGAGGGTAGCGCATTACATGTTTTTCGAGCCCCTTGTCAGATTTCACATAAGCAATGGCATATTGCAACATGAAAGAGAGCCTTTCTGGTTGAAAGAGCGAAGTGCAAATCCGGTTAGTTGGGGTATTGGGTTGTTTATTAGTTAAAAACTCCTGCGAGTTTTTAATGCTAACCAAATTGTTGTCCTTCAGAATATCTGTTTCAGTTTCTTCTGGTACCGCATTTAGCAATAGACTAAGATCGAATGAATGCTCCTCTCGGAAATAGTTGAACTTCACATCACCGTATGCAGTAGTTGCATAGAAAGCTCCTTGTAGGGGCTGAGAGCCATCATCGGCATATTCCATATTATTGGAAAACACCATGAGCTGCGTAATATTAATGAATTTATGAAACTTCTTGTTCTTGAATCGTGATTGTATGCGTTTGTATTCTGCCTGAATACCATCGAGATTATTAGGTTTCTTTACTTCAATGAAAACTAAGGGAAGCCCATTTATTAGAAGCGTTATATCAGGCCTAAATTCCTCATCTCCGTTTTTACAAGGTAATTCAGTAACGACATGTAATTTATTGTTGCTGAAATTCTCAAAGTCAATCAGCGTGTGTCCGGAAGTATTGATGAGCATTTCGTAAAAGCTCTTTCCGAGATCTTCATTGTCAAGGGCAAGGTTGATGTTCTCTAATAGTATTTTGAAATCAGCTCCTTCCATATTTGGATTGAGTCGTCTGATATTCTCTTCAAAAATTTCAGTAAAAATGTTGGTACTAATTTCCCATTTGGCCTTTGACAATGGCAAATACTCATACCCCAAGCTACATAGATGCAGTATGGTTGGTATTTTGACGCGTGAGTTTTCGTTGAAAGGCATTATTAATACGATGATTTATTAATTACTTCAATCTTCGTTACAAATCGATTGTATATTCTTTTTGTCCGCTCATCGGTATTAGGTTTCCATTCTTTTATTCTTAAAGTATCGTTTAAGGAATAAGTCACTTTTCCGTAGCTCCGTTGCAAAAGATATTTACCGCTTTCATTAATACAAAATGTATGGCCTGAAGAATCCGCTTCTATGATACCAATATTGGGCTTTAAATATGTTTGGTTTAATTCTCTATCGGTATGTTCATCAAATAATTTCTTAAACCATATCATTAAATCAATTAATAAATAAGTCAAACCGTATAAAACATTATTCGTTGCTTGTTTACTTATATATTGGTCGACGTGAAGCCTTAAATCATCTCTGAGATGTTGTTCATCCTGAACAATTGGCAATATAGATTTTAATATATGTTGAATAAGTGGATCAAATATCTTTTTTGTGTGAAAATATGATTGGTCTTTATTTGTTATTACGTTACATGATTCATTTAATTTCCCTTTGAACTCTTGTGGAAGTATGCCAATAGAAACAAGTTTTTGAAACACTCCTTCTAATATTTTTCTTATTGGTGTTAGGGGTTTTTGAGAAGATGATTTTTCCAGACCATTCAATATTTTCAATAATTGCAAAAAATTATCATAATACTCTGATCCTATGTATTTACTTGTACATAATTCTAATGCTTCTTTATTTTCATACTTAATTTTAGCAATTGGATTTTGTTTTATCATTTCTCTCAGTTCGCTTAAAATCCGGTTTTCGTCAATAGACTTCTTGTATACTGGTATATCTTTCGTGACTTTCTTAAATTGTTCCTCATCTAAAATATCATTTCGATTTGCAGAAAATATAACAATTGGAAAGTAATTAACTTCTTGAACCGCTCTCAATTTGAAGAGGGCTTTATATAAACCATCGGTATCAGGAATTTCATCAGATGATTCATCTAACATCCTTGCATCAAGAATAACTCCATCATAATGATTTGGACGTCTCTCAAACTCTGACATTCCCTCTTTCCTTAATTTAAATGGTATCAGCTCAATACTATATACTTCTTTTGCTAGTTCACTAAACGATTCATTGAGATGATATTCATCATCAATCCAAATTACTTTATACATAATGGTTATTTTTCATCACTCCAACCTATAATCGGTAATTTTATTTCAATTCTAACTGGATATTCGTCTAAAGGATTATCAATTACCTTTATCTCGCCTTTGAAATGATCTTTTACAATTTGACATACTTTCCATGTTCCAATTCCTTCATTTGCGGTCTCTCCAGCCTTTTCACCCCTTATGCAATATGATTCAGACATACCTTTTGGAAAGGGTTTTCCATTATTCGAGAAGACTATTGTAAGATATTCAGAAAATATATTCTCATTCATACAATATAAGTCAATCTTGAATTGATATTTTTTGTCGCTTTCAGTAAATCCATGATTTACGGCATTCTCTAATAGATTATTATACAGAATAAAGAAATCATTTCGTGAAATATATGCTATTGGATCTATATAAACTGGATCAATACCCTTTTCGATTGGTATGTAAAAAGAATCTTTATTGAATGTATAGTCAATGCTAAAATGATTGTTATTAATCATACCCTGACTAATCGCTTCGTTTATTATTTGATTAATATCAACTTTTTCTTTGATATCAAAGACAAGTTTTTCACTTAATCGTCTAATATTATATGATGCCGATGTTAGACTTTTCTTGAGACTATTTATTTGGCGATTAATCTTTTCTCTAATTTCATTACTGATTTCTTCTTGATTCGAAATTATATATTCAATCAAAGATGCTGCAGATTGACTTGCGCTTAAAAATTGAAGAATATTATGTTCTTTATTTTTTACATCCTCGTAAAATTGTTTTTTTAGATTATCTATTTGAATTTTTACATCTTCTAAAGCAACCTGATTAGACTCATCGGAATATTCAATTTTTTCTATTATCTTCTTTTGCTCAGCAAGAGTTCTATCTACGTCGACTATTATTTTCAATAAACTTTCTTTCTTATAATATGAAATTGCCGAACCTGATGCGATATTACTTAATTGTTCAAAAACATTCTCTTGGTATAATTCATTAATCAAGTAGTTAATGTCTACTGCTAATTTATCAATTCGAAGTGCCATGATATTTGGGAAAATATATATCGGCTCTTCTCTAAACTCAAAGTATGTTGGTTTTATTTTTTTTCCAATTAAAGCTATTAACAAGCAGCTTTCACTAATTTTCCTGTAATTTGAACTAGTAATTTCACGCTGCTCTATATCGGTAGAAGTAAGAACGAAATTTTTTTTATCATTTTTAAGATTAGATATTTTAACCAGTCTACCTACTTCACCGGGCAATCCTTGTTTAGTATTTTTAATTTCAGTACATATTTCACCCAGCTCCTTACCATCATATTTTTTATAAAAATAATTGTTAACACATAAATTATATTCGTTTTCTATTATTTCATTTTGAGAAACATATTTTAAGGTTTTGTTTTCCGAATTTTCAATTATTTGTTTTTTTAACAACTCAATATTTAATTGTTTAATTCGAAATTCATCTCCTGCATACATTGATCGCGCATCTATGTACCTAACTTCACCTGATCTATTCTTTAGAGCACTTAATACAATAATATAAAGTTGTACAGAAGTATATAATTGATGATTTAAATTTGGCAATGCTATTATTGTTTCTAAGTATTCATCAGTGATCCAACTTTTGAAAATATTTTTAGTTCTTCCCTGCTCACCCAAAAAACTTTGAGAAACCATTGAAATAATCTTACCACCAGGATTTAGTCTTTGTATAGCATCATTAAAAAATAATTGCTCATGAGTATTAGGTTCATGTTTTATTAAATTATTAAAATCATAATTAAATATTTCATGGTAAAATGACCGTTTGATTCTTCTATTTATAGGTGGAAATGAGAAAATCAAATCATATTTAGTATCGGATAGTTTGCTTTTATAAATAGGAATATCGTTACTTAAAATGATTTTATCTTCACAATTATGAATTAATACCCTTATCAGGTGCACAGTATAACTGTATTCATTATCTTCTTCTCCATAAAAATATTTTACAGTATCGTGAAAAGACAAATCCCCAAATCCTGAATATGGATTATAAACAATTTTTTCTCTCCTATTATCTAAAAAATAAACCAATTCAATTATTTCCTTAGGTAGTATAGAATATTGATTTCCTCTTTTGCCACCGCCATATAATTGCGTAAGCAAATTCTCAAAAATTAATATATATTCTACATTTTTAATCTTTTCGGGGTTGACAGTTTGAAGGTGATTATAGATCCATATTACCTCATACAGCTTTAGGACATGAGCCTGTATATTTTCTAAAATACTTGAATAAATATTACTTCTTTTACTGCCTTTATTTTTTATAAGATCTTTTACGTTAATATTTTCTTTTGCATGAACAATATAATTTCTAAAGTTTTTTAAAAGTTGGTCCTTCAGTAACGATATTGAAAGAAATAATAAAAGATAAATGCGTTTATCTTCAGATTTGTTTTTTATGTCAGACAATGCATTCCCTATAGCATCTTGCAATTTAATCACCTCTGGATTTATAGAATTCATATTTGTGTTCATAATTTGATCATTTATCTTAAAGCACAAACATATGTGAGTAAACTGCAATCTATTTGCAGTATATCATTTATACTTATCAATGCCCTTTTTAAGTATTTCAAATATTTCCTGTCTCAATTCTTTTGGTTTTAAGACTTCAACAGTATTTTGATAACTAAGAATATTTGAAATAAGCTCATAATTAATATATAACGGTATTTTGATCTGAATATCACCATTTCTATAATGTTTATCAATTTTCTGAAGCTTGTGTATGGGTCTGCTCAGTATATAAGGCACTGATTTTGCTTCTACCCTCAAAATAATATCCTGTATTTCTCCATTCTTTGGCTTAGAAACGCCGATTAAATGGTTGAAATAGTCATCTGCAGAAAAAAGATCGTTTTCTATAAAAGTGGCCGCTGAATTTTTTATTGATATAATTCGATCAAGTGCGAGATTTACTACGTATTTTTTATTTCCCTCTCTCCCAAATAGAAACCACCTGCTTCGATATTGCTTAAGTAAATACGGGTGAAAAATAAACTCCCTTGCCTCTTCTTTATGATAAGGTTTATAAGATAAACGAAGCGGAGCTTTGTCTTTAATAGCGTAAAAAAGAGTATTATACCAGTGTATTCCTGAAGAGTGTGTGTGTGCTTCTATTTCTATTATGCTTCCTCCCTGATCCGATAATGTATGCACAGTGCTGTCTAATTTTGCGATAATCTGATTGAATTCATCGCCTGAATGTGCGGGTGATAGCCTTCCTATTATAAGTGCAACTTGCTTCAAATACTCTATCTCCTCAAAATCAAGTATTGTCGTCTTAATCGAAAATTTTTCTGTGTAATAATATTTATCATCATATGCATTTGGTCTATGTATTGGTGCTCCTTTTTCTTCACGCAAGTACTTCAAATCATTGTATAGGGTCTTCTCACCAATGGCTGGTGTGCCATTTCGTAATAAAACATTATTTACTTTTTTCAGTAAATCAATGAAATTGTATCGATTGATACCTCTGAATATTTCATCAATAACTTCAATTCTTAATTGTGCGTTTTTAGTTAGTGGCATAATGGCATCAAATAATCTTAATTGGTTTTTTATCTTCTCAATTCATTATCAGAGCATTTGAGTACTCAAGTAGTCCAGTTTATTATATAAAACCTGGTAAGCAATTTAGAATAAAATTCGACTGCAAAAAAATTGCAGTTTGTGGGTGTAAGATTGCATTAGTAAAAAAAGGGGGTGTCAATTTTATTATTAAAATTAACTATGAATATGAATCAGGAAAACTTCAGTCAAAAACGCTTTAAGGTTGATAGCTCAATACTAGCATCATATGAGGCTGGATTGAGTACTGAAAGTCAAACAATCATACATTGTAAAATAAAAGCATATGAAATTTTCCAGCAAGGTGGTTGGGCAAACATCAGCCCAAATACATATTTATTAAATCGTGAATCAAATGAAAGGCTGAAACTAATCTACACAGAAAATATTCCGCTTGCCCCGCATCGACATTTTTTTCGCCATCCTAAAGACTGTTTACACTTCACCCTTCTTTTCAAGAAAATTCCTGAAACCTGGAAAACCTTCTGCTTATATGAAGAGACGGCTTTGGGCGACGGATTCTTTGTCAGTGAAATCGCTAAAAACAAAAGTGGAGTTTATAGAATTAGCATTAATTAACACAAACACATATGGAAAATTCATTTAAAGACTTGAATAGAGAAACAAAAATCAATCTTGCACTTAGCTACGATAATCCAGATATAGTCGCAAAGTTTTGTGATGAATACTTGATCGATTTAGAAATAGGTAAAGAATATTTTATTGAAGTCAAAAAATTCTTATACCTATGCGCTAATACATCCGATAGATTGGCGCCATCTTCTGAGTTGGATAAAATTTGGCACACTTTTATCTTATTCACTAGGGAATACAGACAATATTGTCAGCAATTTTTAGGGAAATTTATTGATCATGTACCTGAGGTTAAAAAAGACAATTCGGAGCCAAGAGAAAATTGTTTAACCAACACAATATCACATTACGAAAATGTATTTGGGGAATTAAACAATCAAATCTGGCAAATACCTTTTTTAAATAATCGATTTGAAGATGCCTTTTCAAATTGCAGTGAGTGTTCAAGCTGCAGTAATGATTGTCAATCCTGTTCATCATGCGAAGGAAGAGGTTCACAACCAAGTTGTGTTTATACAGGTAATTGCTTCGATTGTACAGATTCAGGATATAGTTGTGTAGGTGACAACCCAAATGATTTATAATAATTCGATCTCATTTTACTAGTATCTGTAATTTATTTCAATCAACAGAATTACTATAATTTAATTTTAAAAGATATACATTAAACAATCAGAATAATACTTTTAAAGTAAATACTAAACAGTAATTACATATAATATCTGTATCTCCCACCTTTCAAAATAATTTCACAATAAGCAGTCCCTTAACAATCTTTAAATCATCAGCTTAATACCTTGAACCAAAAACACCAATGCTGGCATCACTCAGAAACACCACCGCAATCCTCTTCCGCCACTCATGGACCACCGTCCTCCTCGCTTTGATCCTTCCTGCCCTCTACCTGCTCACCTTCAGCGGCTGGGTCATCCTCTTGAACTTCGGCTACTTTTTCCCGGCTGCCATCATCCACTACAAAGGCAAAAGAATGACCGGACACATCGCTTCCATCCTATCCATGATGCTGATGGTTTTATTCACACTACCCCTGCTGACAGATGCAGGAAACATCTTCAGCGGCACCACCGCCAACTATGAAGACGAAGACAGAATTGAATCCATCATCGGCATAGACATACCCGAATTCACGGTCGAAAGCTCCGAACTCACCCACTCCCAATCCTTCGATGCCGAATCCACCACCCACGCCACCCTGAAATTCAAAACCCTGGCCAACAAACAATTCTTTGACTACCTCGACAGCATCTGCAAACTCGAAGCCCCAGATACACTTGCCCCTAATTCCAAAATTTTTGTCGCCGGCCTGGAATCCTACTACAACCCCTGGTCAAAAGAAAAAAATGAATACCAGTTCTCCATGATCGGCGATCCCCTGAATAAAACCTTGCACAAGGAAGACGCCTTCTTCATGCTGACCATCAAAAGGAACTCGCCCTATGCGGAACTGTCTTATGGGAATTTCTGAGTGATGGAGGCACCTTTTTTAAAAAACAGCATATCATTTAATCGCATCTTGATCTTCTTGAAGATTTCGATTGATTACACTAATCAATAATTTTTTTACTGTTTCCATCTCTTCCGCTTTGCTTGATGCAACAAACAAAGTCAAGCTTGCCAAAGCCTCATTGCTCACAACAGGTTGTCCATCATTTTTGTACAATAAACCATTCCTTTCCAAAAATAGTATAAAACAAGCTGCTGCTATACGTTTGTTGCCGTCGACAAATGCATGATCCTTTACAACAAGATATAGCAACATTGCCGCTTTACCAGCCTGCCGGATTCTTTCTGAACTGTTGCATTTTTTGCAACAGTTGCATCAATTAATAATTCCCCCTCTTTGTAAATATTTTTTAAGTGCCTGGAAATAACAGACTTATCTCTCTCAAATAACATTGCAATTTGATTCAAATTCATCCAAAAAGTTTCTCCGCCAAATTGTACTTCAACTTGAACCTTCCCATCTGATGCAGTAAATATTTCGATTTTATTTTCCATTCTTTTTCTATAAACATCTACAGTGTCCACTAAACTTAATTCCAAAACTAGAAGTTAAGAAAAGTATAGGCAAGTGGCTCAGATTTAAACTTAAAATTTATTAATAAGAATCTGCATATCCAACTTCACTTTTGATGCAACAACCTAGGAAACTTCAACATCCTCAACCCCTTCAACCTCTTCAACTATAAAGGGGAAAAACACATCCTTTTCCGGATGAAAACACGTTTGCTGTAAAATATACCTGATGCAGATTTGTACCAAAAATTATGGATCTGCGGAAAGGGTTTGTGGATGAAGTAAAGAACATCATTGAAGATTCCAGGGTCAAAGCGATAAGATCAGTTGATCATGTTCGCGTTAAAATGTATTGGGAGCTGGGAAGAAAAATCGTTGAAGAGGAACAGCAGGGGAAGGACAGGGCTGAGTATGGTAAGTTTTTGATCAAAAATTTATCCGAATCACTAACAGCAGAATATGGTTCTGGATTCTCAAAAAGAAGATTACACTTATACTGCCAGTTTTACAAAACATACCCAATTGTGCCCGCAGTGCGGGCACAATTGGGGTGGTCTCATTTCAAAATTCTATTAAGCATTGAAAATCAACATAAAAGAGATTTTTATCAGGAGGAGTGCATCAAAAATACCTGGAGCTACCGCCAATTGGAACGGCAGGTGAATGCAGGTTTATATGAACGGCTTTTGATAAGCAACGATGCTGAATCAGTTCTATCAGTAGCCCGCTCGGAAAGACAACCCATCGACGCCAAAGAGATCATCAAAGACCCGATGGTGCTGGAATTGGGCAATGGATTTGCATTCATGTCCCGACAAAAAAGGATCCACCTCGACGGAGACGATTTCTTCATCGATCTTGTTCTCTACAATCGATTGCTGCAATGCTTTGTCATCATCGAGATCAAAACAAGCAAGATCACGCATCAGGACATCGGTCAACTTCAGATGTATGTAAACTATCACGACAGATTCGAGAAGAAAGAATACGAGAACCCAACCATCGGTATCCTGCTTTGTGCAGACAAAAACGATGCAGTGGTTAAGATCACCTTGCCCGAAAACAACCAGACCATCGTCGCCAGCAAGTATCAGCTTTACCTCCCTTCAGAAGAACAACTGCTGGAAGTGGTAAAAAGTGAAGTGAGGTTGGAAATATGAGAAGATTTTACCAGGCATATCCAATTGCGCAGACAGTGTCTGCGCAATTGACATGGAGTCACAATGTGAACGCACTGCGTTCAGAATTGAATTTCCGGAAATTCTAGCTGACATTTCCAATTGTGCCCGCACTGCGGACACAATTCACATAAAGATATTATCAAATATATATTACAATGAAAATCTATTTAAAAGAGAAATTTATCAGCAAGGGTCTATCAAAAATATCCGGAACTATTGCCAATTGAAACGACAGGTGAATGCCGGTTACTTCCCAACAGAAGAACAATTGCTGCAAGCCAAGCAAATGTCATTTCGAGCGAAGCGAGAAACCTGCATTTGTCATTTCAAGCGAAGCAAATGTCATTTCGAGCGAAGCGAGGAAGCTGGCTGCTTTCAATTGCCCCGGACTTTAGTCCGGGGATTAAAATGGATTTGAAATTCCTGCTACACATAATTTAGCTTCTTCTACTGTAACCGCCGACTAAAGTCGGCGGCAAGCGAAAACATCAAATTTTCGTGAAAAACACATCTCTTCCGTGTTGAAAACACCTTTTTGCGCTCTCACTCCTTTATCATCTTTGTATGATGAAGAAACGAGAATTGAGCCCACTGGCTGATCCAGTGTTCAAGCGTGTGTTTGGTGAAGAGAAAGAGATCCTAATGGAACTCATCAATGCAGTGATGGAACTACCGCATCCGGTTGTCAATATTGAATATATCCCGCCAGAACTGCTTTCCGAAAATATAGACAGAAAAACTACCATCGTTGATGTTCGGTGTACTGACGATCAAAACCGACATTTCATTGTAGAGATGCAACCTTTGTATGCATTATGCCTCGCAGATCATGTCATTGAACCGGAAACAGATCGATGGAAACATAAATATGTATTCATCAATGAAGATGAGCCCTGGAGAAGGATCCATGAAGTGGAAATGCATTTCATTGAATTGTCGAAATGCAGGAAAAGGGGTAATTTTAATCTGGAAGATCCTCTGGATCGATGGGTGAAATACCTGATCGATCCGGCATTCATAAAAGCATTAACCATGGATACACAATACAACTATCCCAATCTAAAGAAAGCAGTTGAATTGCTGGATGAATCCAACTATACAGAAGGTCAATTACTTGCATATGATCGTTATCTGGATTCCATCCGTTCATGGAACTCATCTATGAAACTGAGTTATGAAGAAGGGATTGAGGAAGGAATAGAAAAAATGAAGAAAAACCTTGAATCTGCCCTCACCGACCTGAAAGCTGAAATCTCGATAGAAGAAGTTGCGACCAAATATGATCTGGAGCTTGCCTATGTAGACATGCTCTATCGGCAATTCATTTTAAAATAGTTGAGGGAAGTTGAAGCCATGTGTCATCCCTGATCAGGCGGCTTTCAACGGAATCGCAGTTCAACTTCTTCAACATTCATGCATCTCTTTACCACCCCTTCAACTGATCAGAACGAAAAATCCATTCCGGTGTAACGATCTCACCTTCCGTAACAGGATACCATGCGCCTCCGATCGGCCCCTTTAACACATGTATGTCTTGTGCCGGCATGTAACTCTGCGCGATCATGAAAACTTTTTCTCCAGACTTATTGATAGCAACATCCATCACAATGACCACATGCCCCGGAAATCCTCCTTTGATCAGCAGATCACCAGGACGAACATCTTTCAATTGCTTTGATATAAGGTCACGCTCAAGACTCCAGCTGTTACAGGCTCCATAAACAACTTCCATATGCTTCATCAGATGCCAGTATTCAAAAGGCTTTTTAAACGAAATGGAGTTCCCATTCACCGATTTAAAAACAATTTTGTCATGCTGTCCCGACTTGAATAAATATTCAGCCCTGAGTCGCATGGCAGCATCAGCACATTGTTGCAGATCCTTTTCGCCAACCGAAATATCCAGCACTGCATACTGCGCATTCTGATTCCTTTTCTTCTGCCCGTTATACAGATATACCACATTATCTTTCTTCAGTCTGATCTTTCTGAGATAATCTCCAAACCCATCTGCCTCCACGCGCCGAAAGCCTTCAGGAACCGGAATATTGAATATGGTTTGTAAAAAAAATAAAAGCCCGATCGTATGCATATCAAATGGTTTTATTTGCTCTTCATTGTAAAAAATGAGCATAATATTATCGCCTGAAATCAAAATATTTTGTTGTCGAAAACCTATTCATCTGTGAAATGTATTTCTCAGACGATCTTGATTTCTTCGCATCTGTATATCCATCCCAAAGGGGAATACACATTATTATAAGCTAGAGAAGTGTATGCAACTGTATCATTATTTTCCAATTGCGGCCGCAATTCTTACGGACCGATTCTTTTTGGATATTTATGGGTACAAATTTGGGTATTAGAATAAAAAAACCCTTGTAAGTTTATAACCTACAAGGGTTTATCTTTTTTTGAAGTGGTGTGGGGCGGGATCGAACCGCCGACACAAGGATTTTCAGTCCTTTGCTCTACCAACTGAGCTACCGCACCATTACTTTATCTATCCAACTGAGTGCTGACAATCTGCCTTCGGCAGATGTCTGCATCCAGACTAGCTTCACTGTGTCTGGACTACCGCACCATTCCCAAATAGGGATTGCAAATATAATGCATCAAACCAAAAACGACAAAAAAAGGCCGTGCAAAACTGCACGGCCCTCTAATATCTAACGTCTAAGGTCTAACGTCTAATGTCTAATGTCTAGTTATTAAATATATACCTCACACCCAACTGCACCTGATACACATCATTCAACGTTCTTGAATTCACGAAAGCATCACGGAGCAGAATGGTGTTTCCATTGACCACCTGGGTAGCCAAACGATAGATCGGCTCACCAGTAGCTGTGCGTCCGCGATAGTTCAAAGGCTGTGGTGTAGTGGAGATCCTGGATACACCCCAGTTGTTCTTCAGCAAATTGCCAAAGTTCATGAAGTCGGCACGGAAACGAATGGTATTCTTCTTGCCCTGCTTGCCAGTGCTCACAAAGAAATCCTGCTCTACAGCAAAATCCAAACGGGTCAGCCAAGGTACAGCTGCACCATTGCGCTCAGCATACTGGCCCCTGCGATTCTTCAGATAAGGATGTCTGTCGATATAGGAATTGTAAGCAGCCAGCTGCGTAGCCGATGAGTAAGTGGTCAAACCGGCAGAAAACTCCTGGAATACCATGTTCTCATCCTTCCTGGGAACATAGATCAGGTCGTTGAACTGTCCGTCACCATTCACATCACTGCTGTACGTATACGACAATTTAAACCCGCTGGCAGAAACCATACCCAATGAAAGCGTAGTGGCTCCTCCGGTCTTCTTACCATAATCAAAACGATAGTTCACATAACCCATGAACCTGTGACGCAGATCATTATCAGAAAATCCTTGCCTCAAAAAGTTCACACCATAAATAGATGGCGTACTCGCATTCACTGTACTCGCTACAGAAGAAAGATCAGTTGCCTTGGCATACGTATAGGCCAATACACCACCGAAGTTCTTGGTCACCGGCTTCTCCAATTTCGCAGTAAGTGAATAGGAATAACCAACATTGTTGTTCCTCAACACAAAGGCATTGCCGATACCAGGGTTCAGGAACCTGGCATTGGTAGCTGTGGCACCGGAGAGATCCAACGCAGGATATATTTCACGCGTATCAGGACCCTGGAACCTTCCGGATGGTGTCTTCAAATTCACATCCTCATAGTTCAGCATGTTGATGTTCTTGTTGTAGATCGCTTCCAAGGTTCCGATCACACCCCAGAAAGGAAGCTTCTGGTCAACAGCGATATTGCTCTTCCATATCTGAGGGAACCTCAGGTTGGGATCACTGTAGTTGAGGTTATATCCCCTTAACGCACTGATATCTGTGGAGGTAGGCGTATAACGGGTAGGATCCAGCGTGAAAGGGAAATTCAATGCTGTAGCACCCGTCACGTTCACCAATCCGATGTTCACACCATTGTTGCCCAGCTGGTTGCTGATCAACACATAAGGCAAGCGGGAAAGGAACAACCCTGATCCACCACGCACCTGCGTCTTCCTGTTGCCATACACATCCCAGTTGAAGCCCATACGGGGTGAAGCATACAACCTCGACTTCGGCATGGTTGCAGTATTGATGCTGTAAGGCAAACCAGACGACTCCCTGAAAGTCAAAGAACTTACATAAGGATTCGCATAATCGGTCGCGGTATTGACAATGTTCAGATAATCCAACCTTACACCATAGGTAAGCCTGAAGTTCTTCGCAATTTTCCACTCGTCCTGTCCGTATACAGTATAGAACTGATTCTGGAAAGTCTGCCATGGCAACTTGCCATCAGGCAACAACGTATAACGATAATTGAAACGGGCAATGGGAACAGGTGACACTGCAAGGTTCTTGTTAGCCAGATAAGCAGATGCAGCTGTCTTGAAATCAGCAATACTGTTGAACACCCAAACACCATTCGATGCATAGAAGAAAAGGTTGTTCGACTTGAAGGATTCAAAAGCAGCACCCAAGGTGATGGTATGATTACCCCTCACCAGTGTAGTATTGTTCGTAATGTTGAAAGTGGAATAGTTCAATCTGTTGTTGGGCGTGAACGGATCGAAACCAATGGATGTATAAGTGCTTCCACCCACACCACTGAGGATATCCACCGTTGGGAAGATACCGGTCCTGTAAGCACGATCTTCGATCTGCTTGTTATAAGTAACAAGGAACTGGTTGGAAACCCTGTTCTTGAAATTGGAAGTCAACTCAACCACCGCAGAACGGGTATTGTCCTGGATGATATAACCAGTGTTCTGTCCGGATATGGCCAGCGCATTGTTTTGCCTGTTACCATTACCCGCCGTATTTCCAGAATTGGAATTCGAGATGGGTACATCCGTCTGAGAGTTATGATGCGCATAACGAACCGACAACTTGTGTACATCATTGATGTTCCAGTCGATACGGCTCAACACCTTGCGGCTGTATGATTCATTGTTGAAATTATCAATAGCGCCCAGATCATAGTTAAAATTGGAAGCAAGGAAACTCTTCAGGTCTTCAAGATCAGCAGCAGTAGTCCTGGATACATTACCGGTAGCGCCGCTCCTGTTCGCTACCCAATCCAATGCAGGCCTTGAACCGGAAGTGAATTCACCATTCACGAAGAAGAACAATTTGTTCTTGATGATGGGTCCGCCAAAACGGAAACCGGTGGTTCCTACATTATAAGGTGTTGGCGGAACGTTCGCTGTCTTGCTGGCAACCTTATCACCCGCCAAATCCCTGCTGTTCCAGAAACGGAAAACAGAACCGGCGAACTCATTGGTACCACTGCGGGTTACCGCATTGATGGCAGCACCGGCGAAACCGGACTGCTTGATATCATAAGGCGTGATGTTGATCTGCAATTCTTCCAAGGCATCGAGTGAGATGGCAGTGGAGTTGGTACGACCACCCGCCTGCGCATCAGAACCCAAACCGAATCCGTTGTTGAACACCGCACCGTCAATGGTGAAGTTGTTGAAACGGCTGTCCTGACCGGCAAATGAACGTCCATTGCTGTAGGCATTGTACTTGGTCACATCATTCACGTTCCTTCCGATAGTAGGCGTGAGGTTGATGGCTTGGCGACCGATAGTAACGCTGGCACCATTGGTCTTGGAATTGAGAATGGGATTGGGAACACCTCTGATCACCACACCTTCCATGGTCTTGGTATCTGGCTTCATGGTAACATCCACGTTGGCAGTATTACCAAGAGGAGCATAAACACCCTCTTCCTGATGCTTCTGAAAACCACTGTAGGTGATGGTAACGGTATACGGACCGCCTACACGCACGTTGAGGATGGTAAAGGCACCTGCCTTGTTGGTGGTAGTGCTGTACTTGGTTCCGGAAGGCTGATGCACGGCAACCACTGTGGCACTTGCCAAAGCTGCATTGCCATCACCTTTCACCGTACCGGTGATGCTACTGCTGGTAACCTGTGAAAATGCAGCCGTAGCAAGCATCACAAGCGAAACGAGCAGGGAAAAATGTTTTCTCATAATTTTTGTTTTGTGTTGACGGCGCAAATGTAGAACAAATGAAGGAATTTGAAGACAGATGTTAAACATCAGAGGACGATGCCAGACGTCAGATGAGAGACATCAGAAGACAGATGTCAGATATCAGAAGTCAGGTTAAGAGGTTATGCATTTATTTTCAATGTTTTATTAGCAAGACCAACAGATAGATTAAATAATTATTATAAATTTATAAGCAACCAAAAACTGACATCTGATGTCTGACATCTAACATCTATCTCATGACCAACACATTCGACGCAATCGTAGTAGGTTCCGGCATCTCCGGCGGATGGGCCGCAAAAGAACTGACAGAAAAAGGCCTCCAAACCCTGCTGATTGAACGCGGCAGAAATGTGGAACATATCAAGGACTATGTAGGTACCGAAAAAGACCCATGGGAACTGCCACATCGTGGCGGCAAAACCCAGGAGGATTATCACAACTCGCCCATCCAAAGCGAATGCTATGCCTACGATGAAGTATCGAAAAAGTTCTTCGTGAACGACCTCGAAAATCCATACAACCAGGTCAAACCCTTCAAATGGATTCGAGGCAACCATGTGGGCGGCCGTTCCCTCATGTGGGGTCGACAGTGCTACCGCCTGAGCGACCTCGACTTTGAAGCCAACGCCAAAGATGGCTTCGGCACCGATTGGCCCATCCGCTACAAAGACATCGCTCCCTGGTATAGCTACGTGGAAAGATTTGCCGGCATCAGCGGTTCCAGAGACGGACTGCCCATGATCCCTGACGGTGAATTCCTGCCCCCCATGGAAATGAACTGCGTTGAAGCCATGGTGCGTGATAACCTCAAAAACAAAATGGGCCGACCCATGGTGATCGGTCGCGCTGCCAATCATACCGCTAAAATCGGCACGCGAGGTCCCTGCCAGTTTCGTAACAAATGCCAGCAGGGATGCCCCTTCGGTGGTTACTTCAGCTCCAACTCAGCCACCCTCCCCGCCGCCTTCGCCACCGGCAACCTCACCCTTCGCACCAATGCCATCACCCTGGAAGTGATATACGACAAAGATACCCAGCGTGCCAAAGGCGTTCGCGTACTCGATACCGAAACCAACAAGACCGAAGAATACTTCGCCAAGATCGTCTTCCTCAATGCCTCCACCCTCGGCACCACGCATATCCTACTTTCCTCCGTTTCCGATACCTTCCCGGAAGGGCTGGGCAATTCAAGCGGACAAGTGGGACATAACCTGATGGACCACCACTATGGTGTAGGTGCTTATGGCGATTTCGACGGCTTCCAGGACAAATACACTTACGGTCGCAGACCCAATGGTATCTATATCCCCCGATTCCGCAACCTTGATGGCGGCTCCTCAGCCGGATACCTCCGCGGCTTCGGCTACCAGGGAGGCGCCTCCCGCGACCGACAAGGATCACCGGAGATCGGACTGGCACTCAAGGAAGCCGTAACCGAACCGGGCAACTGGTCGATGGGATGGGGATCCTGGGGTGAACACCTGCCTTACTTCGAGAATAAGGTCACTCTCAACAAGGAGAAAAAAGACAAGTGGGGACTCCCCACACTCGACATCGATTGTGAATTCAAAGAGAATGAACTGAAGATGAGAGTCGACATGAAGAACAGCGCAGCAGAAATGCTGGAAGCCGGTGGCATCAAGAACGTCAAAACCTATGACAACATGCCGGCACCGGGTTTCTGCATCCATGAGATGGGTACCGCCCGCATGGGTAAGGATCCAAAAACATCCGTGTTGAACAGATGGAACCAGATGCACGACGTGAAGAATGTATTCATCACCGACGGCTCCTGCATGTCATCATCCGCCTGCCAGAATCCTTCCGTCACTTACATGGCATTGACAGCAAGAGCTGCGGACTATGCAGTAAGTGAATTGAAGAAGGGCAACATCTAGCATGAACCAACCATATAAACTGAATCTGTTCTCATGCCTCGGCATCGTGATCGGATCCATCATTGGCAGCGGCATTTTTATTGTGCCTGCTATCATGATCAGGATATTGCCATCACCGGAATTGATCTTCATGGTTTGGGTGCTCTCTGCATTTGTTTCCATCACTGGCGGGCTGGTCATTTCCGGCATCGGTGCTGCCTATCCCAACGCTACAGATCTGCTCGATTATTACCGAGTACTTTTTCCGAAATGGGTCTCTTGGTTTTTCAATATTGTGGCGAACTGGTTCATTAATGGATGCGGAACGGTTGCCATCATCTTCGTCTTCGCAGAATACTTCAGCTATTTTGTACCACTGGATAAAACAGGCATCAAACTGGTAGCCATTGCATTGCTTGCCATGCTCACTGCCATCAACAGTTATAACATGAAAGCCGCTGATCGTTTTCAAATGTTGTTCTCCGGCATCAAAGTAGGAGCCATACTGCTGTTGATCGGGATGCTGCTTATTCCTGGCAAAGGCAGCTTGCAACATTTTACCATGTCAACCACAAGCGATTGGAACACACTGAAGATCGCAGGTGCATTCATTGCTGCCTGTACCGGTGCATTGAATGCATTTGATGGATGGTACATGATCAGTCATCTTACCAACGAAGTAGAAGGTGGTGCCAAAACAGTTGGGAGATCGATTGTTTTGGGAATACTGATCTGCATGGGCCTCTATCTGTTGACCACCTTTGCCTATCAATATGTTTTGACACCGGATGAGATTGCTTCTTCCAATCTCGTTGCCGTAACAGCTTTGGAAAAAGTGGTAGGAGCATGGGGCGCCGCACTGATCACCGTAATGGTGTTGATCTCCTCATCCAGCGGCGCGAATGCTGCACTGATCGCTTCATCACGATTGCTCGCCAGCACCGCTTCACAAAAAATGTTGCCATCCTCACTCGCAAAACGAAACAAGAAAAACATTCCCGTCAATGCCTTTCTGCTGATGTTCATTTACCAAACCATCCTCATCATCAGCGGTTCTTATGAATTGTTCCTCGATATGACGCTATTCTCCGTCTGGCTCTTCGTCACCATCCTCACAGCCGGCTTCCTGCATGTATTCATCAAAAACAAACTCGTCCTCCCCGGCTTCCGTCGCATCCCCATGATCATTGCCTGTATAATTTTGATAATTTTTGGAGTGGTGTATTTGGGGAATATGGTGAGTTAGACATTAGACGTTAGACGTTAGACATTAGACATTAGTTATGTTTTATGACTTCAACAACTCCCCTCCTGGCCAGGAGGGGTGGATCCAGACCGATGCGGCAAAGCCGCAGAGCGTCTGGAGACGGGGTGGTGGAAAAACAAGAAAAAATAAATCTACCACCCCGCCTCATCCGATTCGCTTCGCTCATCGGTTTCGGCACCCCTCCTGGCCAGGAGGGGAATTGTAAACTTATTTCAGTACTACCCACTTAAACAGACAAACATGCATAAGCTCTCTTCCTGGCCTGCCGGCAGGCAGGCCAGGAGGGGAGTTATTGAAATTATAAATGTTGGTGTATTTATATTGAATATTTATTTTTAATGTAATAATATTAACCCCTAACGTCTAACGTCTAATGTCTAACGTCTAATTCATGAAAAAACTCGTCCCCTTCCTGATCATCACTGTCATACTACTTCCGGTTGCTGCCTATTTCCTGGGCACACCGCCAAATGATTTGCAGTGGAGCATACTCAGGGAAACGGCATGGGGACTGGGTTTTGTGATATTGCTCACGTTTGTGGTGGGTCAAATAACAGGGAACAATTCACAGGTAGACAAACTATGGAGCATCGTGCCTGCACCCTATGCCTGGTACATGACCTGGAAAGGTGGTATGGATGAAAGGATGGTACTCATGTCGATACTGGTCACTATCTGGGCTTTACGTCTCACCTACAACTTCGCACGCCGGGGTGGTTACAGCTGGAAATTCTGGGAAGGCGAAGAGGACTATCGTTGGGAAGTGTTGCGTCAAAGACCAGGATTCAGGATTCCTTTCGTTTGGTTGCTCTTCAACCTCTTCTTCATTTGCTTCTATCAGAATACGCTGATCTTTCTCTTCACACTTCCGGTATTGAGCGGACTTGCTAAAAATGCTGCACCATTGGGCATTTGGGACTATCTGCTTGCTGCTGTATATGTGGGACTGGTGATCATGGAATACATTGCTGATCAGCAACAATATAATTTTCAAACGGAGAAGTATCGCCGCATCAATGCCGGCGAACCCTTGGGAGAATATGCAGATGGTTTTGTGCAAACCGGACTCTGGTCGAAAATGAGACATCCCAATTATTTTGCTGAACAATCCATCTGGGTGGTCTTCTATCTCTTCAGCATGGTCGCCACCGGAGAATGGTTGAACTGGACAATGGCAGGTTCCGTACTGCTCATCATCCTCTTCAAAGGAAGCTCAGATTTTTCAGAAGAGATATCAGCAAAAAAATATCCGGCCTATAAGGATTATCAGCAAAGAGTTGGAAGATTCATTCCTAAATTCTGATCATGGGTTTGAACACATTGAACCCATTCATTTATGTACTCGCACCCCATCTGGAAAGTACAGATGACAATATCAGTTACTATTACGACTTCTCTCAAAGCATTGCAGAATACACGAGGATTTTTGCTGAACTGAATTTCCAATGGAAATGGCAGCCGGTAACCATGAATGATTATCATCAGATCATTGATGACATCAGGGATCATGCAAAAAAGGAAACCACCGTTGTACTGAATCTCTGCGATGGTGATGAAGTAAATGGCACGCCCGGTATTTCCGTTGTAAAAAAATTAGAAGAAAGTGGATTGCTGTACACCGGTGCTGATGAATATTTCTATCACATCACCACTTCTAAAATACCCATGAAGAAAGCCTTTGATGAAGCAGGTATTGCACACGCATCATGGGAAACCATTGACAGTCCTGCATTTCAGGGCGATGGAATTTTTGAGAAACTGGGCACTCCCATCATCCTGAAACCTTCCGTATCCGGCGGCAGCATGGGAGTAGGTATTCGGAATGTTGTTCATGATCAAGCTGCCATGAAAGAGCAACTGAAACAAATGTTCGAAGGTTATCGGGGATGGGATCTCTCAATCGATGGCATCATTGCAGAAAAATACATCAGCGGTCGTGAGTTCACTACCATGATCACCGGATCAGGTCGCAATCCCGAATTCTGCCGGGTATATTATCCTGTTGAACGTGTTTTCCATGAGTCATTGCCGGCAGATGAAAAATTTCTTTCCTTCGATCGCCTGTGGGAAATATATGAAGATGAAAGCCCCATGCCCAACAACGATAACTTCTATGAATATGCTCCGGTTGAAAAAGAACTGGGCGAGAAGATCCGAGCCATCAGCCTGGATGCCTATCGTGCGGTGAATGGAATGGGATATACAAGAGTGGATATCCGGATGGATGAGAAAAGCGGTAACTTGTATGTGCTGGAAGTGAATGCTCAGTGCGGACTCAGTGAGGATGAGAACTTTACTTCCATCGGTGCCATCCTCAAGGTCAACGGAACCTCTTTCAAAGAGATGATACTCGAGATCCTGCAGGATGCCTTCATCAGAAAAGGAATCAAATGGGCTTAAAGATATGTGTGCTTCAACCTGATTACTCCACCAGCGGTGTGGATTATCAGTATTATGATCCCGAACGCAAACTCGCACACCTGCTTCCCGATGATGAGGTTATAAATGTATCGCTCAACAAACTCACCACCTACAAACAACTGCAGGAACTCTCCAAACAAGGCTTCGATATTTTTGTCAACCTCTGTGAAGGATACCTCGAATGGGAAGTACCCTCCATCGATGTGATTCATTCTCTTGAGTTGCTCAATCTTCCCTACACCGGTCCCACGGCCACCCTTTATGATCCTCCCAAGATCCTCATGAAATATGTGGCCTATTGCGAAGGGGTTCGCACGCCACAACATTTTGTAGTAAAGCATACAGAAGACTGGAAAGAATGGGAAGGAAAATTTTCTTTTCCGCTCTTCATCAAACCCGCCAAAGCTGGCGATAGCCTGGGCGTATATCATGATTCAAAAGTGGATGATCTTGCTGCAGCATTACAAAAGACCAGCGAACTGCTCAAAGAATTTCCAGAAATATTGGTAGAAGAATATATTGAAGGAAGGGAATTCACTGTGCTGGTGGCAGGTAATCCTGATGGCAAAACCTGTCGCACTTTCAAACCGGTAGAATACATTTTCCCGGAAGGATTTGCGTTCAAGACGTATGCGCTCAAGACATCAGAATTGCATCCCGGCGCCAATATCCCCTGTAATGATCCTGTATTGGAAACAGAATTGCGCAGCATCGCCGAAAAAATGTTCAAGGGATTTGGTGGCAAGGGTTATGCTCGACTCGATCTGCGCGTCAAACCCGATGGCAGCATTTATTTTCTTGAGATCAATTTTACCTGTTCTGTTTTTTATGCGGATGGATATGAGGGCTCAGCCGATTTCATATTGAAATACGATGGTATAGGTCAGGCTGGTTTTTTAAAACACATCATCGAAGAAGGAATAGCGCGTCACCAACGAAAACAGAAAGCCTATATCATGCGAGGTGATTCTATTTCAGGCTATGGCATCTATGCTATTCGAAACATCAAGAAAGGAGAAGTGCTCTATCACGGTGAAGGCAGACCCCATCGCATTGTCACGCGCCACTTCATCGATCAGCATTGGGATGAAACGGAAAAGAAAAAATTCCGACAGTATGCCTGGCCTCTGGGAGGAAACGTTTATGCCATCTGGGATGAAGAACCGCATGAATGGTCTCCTCAAAATCACAGTTGCAATGCCAACACAAGGATGCAAGGGTTGAACATGATTGCATCGCGGGATATCGAAACGGGTGAAGAACTCACGCTTGATTATGCTGTCTTTCTCGACAATACCATGGAATCCTTCAATTGCAGTTGTGGTGCTGAGAATTGTCGCGGTACCATCAGCGGACAGTCAAAATGATCAGCGCAAAGCACTCACATCCACCCTTGAAGGTGTTTCCTTACCGGATACGATGCCTCTTGAACTCAGGGCAATGGCGCGGATGATGGCCGTCATGTTCTCCAGATCCAAGGTACCGATCTCATCAGAGGCCTTGTGGTAATTGGGTTCTGAGTCCATCTTGGAAGTGGAGATCGTATGCGCCGGTACACCCAATCTTGCAAGTGTTGCATTGTCTGAGCGATAGAAAAGTTGTTGTGCAGGATAGGGATCAGGATAAAAAGTAAATCCGGTACCTTCCAGATTTTTCTGCAGGATCTCACCCATATTGGTTTTTTCAAAACCGGTGATGTAGGCGCTGTTCTTGCCCCACTTGCTTTCGGTGCCGATCATTTCAATGTTGAACATGGCCATCACTTGTGCAGGATCGAATTGCTTGGAAAAATAAGTCGCGCCAAATCCTCCGATCTCTTCGGCAGTGAAGGCCGCAAAAACCAGCGTTCTTTCATTGTCCTTCAGCTTGCTGAAATATTTCGCGAGCATGATCATGGCAGTGGTACCGGCAGCATCATCGTTCGCACCATTGTAGATGGAATCATTGTTCACCATGTTCCGTGTATTGATACCCAGGTGATCATAGTGGCCGGAGAAGATCACATATTCATTGGGTTTTGATTTGCCCGGAATAACACCCACTACATTGGCCAGCGGCATTTCGGTGATCTCTTGTTTGAGTTCGACAGAATAATCGGCAGGAGCCTTATCGGACAGCAACAAAACCACATTGCTTTGGGTACCATAATATTGTCCGCCTCTTTGCGGGAAGCGTGCAAACATAGCAGCATGAGAAGTATCCACCAGCACCAATGTGTTTTTCACACTGCCCATGACCTTCCTCACTTCCGTTACATAGTTGGCGCCTTTTGGAATTTTCACCACCTCATAACCTGATGTGCCATTTATGTTAAGAGCAGGCTGAACTGAGACAACATTTATCTTTTTAGGATCAGCAGTATTGCCATCAACCA
>Ga0315901_10000205_pt1 | contig 87993 bp, 49 predicted proteins | sample LakEriMetagenome_10_FD_203761 | JGI IMG/M metagenome (GOLD analysis project Ga0315901, IMG submission 203761) | Freshwater fungal communities from buoy surface, Lake Erie, Ohio, United States - Buoy 2 MA116 | ecosystem: Environmental > Aquatic > Freshwater > Lake | place: USA: Lake Erie, Ohio... | reverse complement strand
AAAACGACCAACTACCTTCGATACTACTGCTTGAATCATGGCTTTTACCCTTAAAAACAACTCTACCCATCTTCGACTCGTGCGCTTGACAACCACTGGTCTGCTGTCCACTCGTCCTTACGATTCAAACCTAATTGCATAACGCGTGCCAAACTCGGAAAACAAAACTAAGTTTTTTTGGCACAGCCGATTTGCCAGCCTTTTTGCTTATCTGGCCAGAGGAAGATCGCAACAAGCATCTTGCTGAGCATCCTCTCAATCTACAACTGAGATGCTCTCGAATCCCATTTGTAGATCAATCTCGTAACGAACAAAATGAAACAGGCGTTTGACGAGTTACGCCAAACGCCTGTTTGTATTGAGCTTGCACCCTCGACCAGTGGAGGATCAATCAAAGCGATTACTGGAGCTGTGTATTTGCATCGCTGAAGAAGCCTTGGAGCGTGGTGCCCATGGTCGTCACGGCGGCAATCGCTACGACAGCAATCAACCCAACGAGCAATCCGTACTCAAGCATGGTTGCTCCACGCTCATCACGAACAAAACGACCAACTACCTTCGATACTACTGCTTGAATCATGGCTTTTACCCTTAAAAACAACTCTACCCATCTTCGACTCGTGCGCTTGACAACCACTGGTCTGCTGTCCACTCGTCCTTACGATTCAGACCTAATCGCATAACGCGTGCCAAACTCGGAAAACAAAACTAAGTTTTTTTTGGCACAGCCGATTTGCCAGCCTTTTTGCTTATCTGGCCAGAGGAAGATCGCAACAGCATCTTGCTGAGCATCCTCTTAATCTACAACTGAGATGCTCTCGAATCCCATTTGTAGACGACTGGACCGACAGTAACATAGCCATAAAAGACCAACTGTTAGCGGGTTGCTAGCATTTTGAGTTTAAGGAAAACTGGGTAGTCCAGGTAGGGCGGACTTGCGTCGGGTTTTCCAGTTGGGGTAAAACCTGGGGATGACGCAGCCATGGATTACTATCGATGTTTCGCACACGTTTGGTTCGGGAAAGAACACTGGGATCGAGCGGGTGGTGCGCAATTTATGCCGCGAGATCCCAAGGGTTCTGGATCAGCGCGGTTTTGGACCGCCCAAGCTAGCGACGCATTTTCAGGGTCGGTTTATCGAGATCGATCCGAAGCTCGAGGATCGCCTGAGGCTGCTTGGCGATTGGGAGAGGAATGCCCAGGAGTTTGTACCTGACTGGATACAAGTTGCACCGAAATGGATTGCGAGCGTTAGCGGATCTCGAAAGCTTCGTAAGTGGATGGAGCCTCAAGCTAGCCATCTTGGCATTTACAAGCTGCCGCATCACCTTTTGCGTTGGTCGACTCTTTCGCAAAGTGTGCTTCGAGGCAAGGCGATTGAGCCGGGTTCGACGCAGGTCCTAATCTTGCCTGATGCTTATTGGACGCGCAGGGACATCTGGAAAACGGTACAGGCGCATCGGAGTGCAGGCGCACTGATCGCGACGATCGTCTATGACCTTATTCCACTGACGCATCCGCAATTCGTAGGTAGCAAGCGTAGCCAAAAGTTTAAAAACTACTTAGACCAAGTCATCCGGTATTCCGATACGATCGTCGCGATTTCGGAGACGGTTGCCCAGGACGTTCGAAACTACATTGCCGATCAGCCTGATCCATCGCAGCTTTGCCGAGACATTCGATCGTTTGTTTTGGGTGCAGAGTTATCGATACCTAGTTCGGATTCGACGCACGGCAGCATTCGACCGATCATCAACTCGCTGTTCGATACAGCATACAAAAACCCACCTTATTTGATGGTAGCGAGTTTCGATCCTAGGAAGAATCACCAGCAGGCTTTGGATGCTTTTGATCTTTTATGGAAGACCCAGCCGGAGTTGAATCTCTGCTTTGCTGGTCGAACCGGATCGATGTGCGGGGAGTTGATGAAGCGGATCGAGAACCATCCTAAGTTCGAGCGGGGCCTGTGGGTCTTCCACGACTTGTCGGACATCGAACTGCATTACGCCTATGAGCGATGTTCCGGGGTTCTACTCCCCTCGATCGTCGAGGGGTTTGGTCTTCCAATCGTCGAATCGTTGTGGCATGGCCGAAAGACTTTTGCCTCCGACACCCCGATTCATCGGGAGGTTGGCGGAAAGCATTGCGAATACTTCCAGTTGCACAATCCGGAGGATCTAGCCAATTGCGTTAGGAGTTGGGAGGCAATCAGGCAAGATGCCATTCAAAATCGCCATGGAGCTAGGCCCTCGGATCGATTTCGACCGACGACTTGGCATCAGTCCGCTTCGCAGTTGACGGATATTGTGCTCGATGCGTGGGAAGCACCCAGCAATGAAGCTCGGGCAAGGGCGGCTTGAGACAAGATGAGTCAGGATCAAGATCGATCGGCGGATGATTTAGCTCGGGAGCAACCATTGCTCAGAGGTTCTGAGTGCTTGGATTGCAAAGACCACCGAACGATCATCAGTGGGCGGGGGTCGATCTTTCTGCTGTGCCAATCCGATCGGGTTCCAGCCAGTTGGCCCAAATATCCTCGGCAACCGATGCAGGGTTGTCCCTATTTTTGCAAGTCATGTACCGAGCAGGATGCTTCCGATCTGCCTGATTATTCGCCGGAAGCTAACTAGCGTTTTTTTAACCACTGATGAACGCTAATAATCGCTGATGAGGAAATTCGTTTACAAACCAGCTAAACAGCCTTACGCGTCGCGAAAGCGACTCGCCAAACGGCTGAGGACAACCGTTTTACAATCGATTAAGGAATTCTTCGATCAAGCCTTTGGGTGCTTTCACGACATGCTCTGGGCCCGGAAACTGTCCACTTTTGACATCGTTGATAAAGTCTCGAAATCCTCCGACTCGCTCGGCCTGGATCGCTTGCTCCATCGCGTACAGGTCCCGATATTGCTTGGTGTGACGAGGATAAGGTGGCGCATGATTGCCTAGGATGTCTTCGGCGAACATGAACTGAATGTCTCCCCCACTGCCCGATCCAATCGAGGAGACCACCAAGCTTGTACGGCTGGCAATCTCCTTGAGCAATTCCGCAGGCACCACTTCGACTTCGACGGCCCAAGCTCCAGCCTTTTCAAAGGATCTAATCTGTTCGAAGACCCACATGGCCTCTTCGACCGTCTTTCCTACTGCCTTTAGCCCTCCAGTCCAAGTGCTCAGTCGGGGCACAAGCCCCGCGTGGGCTTGTACCGGAATACCGACCTGGGAAACGGCTCGAATGAACTCGGGTCCCCATTGGCACATGATTCCATCGGCTCCGGCTTCCATGGCATCAAAGCCAGCTCGGACCGCTTCTTGCACCGTTGCAACTTTCGTAAATCCAATGCAAAAGGTCATGAATGTATTGGGGGCAGCTTTGCGCAAGGCGATCGCACTTGCCGGATTCTTGGGATCAAACTTCACTTTGAGGGTATCGATCCCAGCCTCCTGAGCAGCCTGTGCCTCTTGGGTCGTAAAAGGCATCGTCTCGGTCAGCACTCGCTTGCCCTTGAGATCCTGCAGATGTTTCACTGTGTAATTGCGAGTGCCAAACTCTCCCCCCATGGTCATGATCCTTTGAAGCCCTCGCTCATGAGCATTTCGAGGAGGTATCGCGCTGGGGTTCGGTAGGTCTGGGTTCATCGGTTGGTTCTTTGGTGGTTCGACTAGGCTAAGGGAAACCAATAGTGTAACTTGCTGAGACTTAGCGATCAGCCCACCACCTATGTTGAGTCGTTTACTATGCACCAAAAACCTTCTCTGTTTATTAGTACTTGCACGGCCTTGGTTTGGCTGTGCTTGGGGAATGTGCTCTGTGGCCAAGAGGCGACCATCGATTTGGAGTTCGAAGGCCAAACGATCGATGCATGGCACGGATTCAAACGCCATAAGTTCACCTTCGAGGGTGCAGAGGCTTGGGTCGTCGAGCCCGCAATCCCCCGAGCCGATCGCCGTTTCTCATGGTGCATGATGTTTCCTGATGCGTTCACCGAGCGCTGCGCCGCACCGATGCTCGTGAGTCGCGGGTACTACCACGTCTTTCTTTCCGTGGGCAATAGCTTTGGTGCCCCTAAGGCGATCGCTAAACTCGATGCGTTCCACAAGATGCTCATGCGACGAGGGTTTCACCCCCAAGCCGTCCTGATTGGGATCTCTCGCGGTGGTCTCTATGCACACCGTTATGCGGCCACCCATCCGGATCGCGTCAGCGTGATCTATGACGACGCGGCAGTACTCGATTATGCAAGTTGGCCTGGTGGCAAGGGGAAAGGAAAAGGGAGCCCGGGCGATTGGCAGGAGCTCAAGCGTTGGTATGGTTTCGAATCCGATCAGCAAGCTACCGATTACAAAGACACTCCATTAAAGACACTCGATGTCTTGGCCAAACACAAAATCGCCATTATCTCGGTCGTCGGGGATACGGATGATGTCGTTCCTCCTGAAGAAAATACGGCGCCAGCCGAGAGACGTTATCGTGAACTTGGTGGCATTTTCGAGGTGATCCACAAGCCTGGCGTCGGTCATCATCCCCACGGACTCGATGATCCTACGCCAGTGGTCGAATTCATCGAGAAGCATTGTAGGTGAGTGTTGAAGGATCGGCGATTACGCAATGTTGCACCATGAAATGGTACTCGTACTCGAAAAGAACCGTTGGAATTTAGGGGCTTCGAGTACGAGTAGGAGTACGAGTACCGCGTTGCTGAGTACGAGAAATCCAAATTCTCTACCCACAAAATTACCTAAAGAACCTTTTGATTCAATACCATTCGGCTTTATGCCAGGGACGCCGCAACTTCTAGCTACAACGGCTCGCAGCGCTACATCCTTAAACACTCGGTGATTTCTTTTCGGATATTTCTTGACATTCGCCAGGATGGGTAACTAGAAAGTTATCTATTGACTGTGGGTTTCTCAAGCCCGATTAAGAGTGTCTTTGATTCAGAGGAATCACCAATGCCTAAACGCAAAGCAGCCAAAACAAAAAAGGTAACAAAGTCGACAAAGAAGGTGACCAAGGGGATCGCTAAAAAAACAGCACCCAAAAAGCCTACAGTCAAGAAATCGACCAAATCCGCCTACTCTAGCAAAACGAATGCACAGGTAGCATCGACGAGTACTTCACCCCATCAAATCGGTAAGGCAAAAACGATCGTCTACATTCATGGGATCGCGAATAAGCCGCAACAGGAAATACTTAAATGCCAATGGGATCATGCGCTCTACGGTTATGACTTAGGTGAGCGGAGTCGATTCGCCTACTGGGTCAGCCGAGCGATTCATCCAACACCTTATCCAGGGACTTGCAATTCAGGCGATCAAGTCGCCACGATGGCTATGGAGGATGAATCCCGACTTCGAAGCTTGGCCGTAGCAAAGGACAGCTCGTCAATTCAAGAGTATCTTGAGTCCAAGGGGCTCCATCCTACGAAAGCGCAGCTAGAAGAACTCAAATCGCTTCAAGAGATCATGCTCTCCGAGATAGAGCGGGGAGACGAATCGAACATCGGAGCTCAAGCCTACTTGTTGCCAAGCTTTCCGAATCAAGCAACGCAGATGCGATGGATGGAGAAACTCACAGGAATGTTTCTACCGGATGTCTACGAGTATTTTTACGACAAGACTCGTAGGGATCAGATGCGAGAAAGCTTGTTGAGTCGACTGCGGACCGGAGGCGGTCCTTTTGTTATCGTTGCCCACAGCCAAGGATCGATGATCGCTTACGATCTTCTAAGTCAAATTGAGCAGTTAGAAGGTACCAAGATCGAGGTTGAACTCTTTCTGACACTCGGTTCGCCTTTAGGGATTCCGCATGTAAGAAGACGCATAGGGCAATTGACCAATCAAACCTCAGGATTGATGGTTCCACCCAACGTTAAGCAATGGATCAATATTGTAGATCGTTTGGATTATGTGGGGGTGGAAAAGAATCTCAGCAAACACTACAAGCCTCGAAATGGGGTGGGTGTTCAAGACTTTGTCGAAAACAATAAGGATTGGGATCCTCATAGCGCTACGGGCTATCTGAATATCGAGCGTGTTCAATCGTCGGTCCGACAAGCCGTCGATGGAAACCTCTTCCAACCGATGCAGAAATTCACGATCTCTAAGGACTTGGCCAAAGACCTTGAGGCAAACCACAAAGAGTTTCCTCATCCAGTGTTGATCGAGCTTGTCGACCCGAGTCGCACGCAATCTTCTGCATCTAAGGAAACACCCGAAGATAGAAAAGAGGCTGGTAAATCGACCAATAAGGTAGCTTCGAGCGCCAAGCTTACACGCAAGGAAGTTCACGGCAAGGTCGTCGAATGGATCAAGCGCAATGTGCCTAAAGATGGACGAGATTTGGATCTTGAAGACACGATGGAAAACTATGTTTCGGCACGACTGACAAGATCCGAGGTCGAGAGGATGGCCAATGACCTCGGATCCTACTTGGATTCTAAATCGATCCACCGGATCTACCGCGATGCGGAGAAGAAAACGTTTTTGAAGGAATCCTCAGAGGTGATTCAAGCTACCGCTGGGCGTGTCGGGTACGGGGCTACGGGTAAGCGGATCTGCTGGGCGGTGATCGACACAGGGATCGATTCGGAACATCCCCATTTCAAGACCAATAATACCATCGAAGCGATCTTCGATTGCACACAGACCGGAGCGCCCAAGGAGGCTCTACCTGGAGCACAAGGGACAGTGGGTTTCGATGGCAATGGTCATGGAACCCATGTCGCCGGGATTATCGCAGGTCGGCATAAATTCGATCATGGCGAGGAGATTTGTGGGATCGCTCCCGACAGCAAGTTGCGTATCTACAAATCGCTCAGAGACGACGGCAAAGGGAACGATGCCAAGATCATCAAGGCTCTGGAGCACATTTATAATACCAATGAACAAGCGACCGATTTGGCGATCCACGGTGTGAATCTGAGTCTCGGTGGCAGTTTCGATCCCGAGGCGTTCGGTTGCGGTGATTCACCGATTTGCAAGACACTCAGGCGCCTGTGGCGACAGGGTGTATTTGTCGTGCTGGCTGCGGGGAATGAAGGTTATCTCGAGTTGCCGATGGGACAAAGAACGATGGGGATCAATCGAGGTTTATCGATTGGAGATCCCGCGAATATGCAAGAGGGAGTTTGCGTTGGATCGATTCACAAACGCAAACCACACATGTATGGAGTTTCGTACTTCAGTTCCAGGGGGCCGACGGCTGACGGGCGCATGAAGCCTGATTTGGTTGCTCCGGGCGAGCAGATCCTTTCGTGCCGAGCGGGGGTCAAGGGGCTGAGTGAATTGAAAGATTTGTATATCGAGAGAAGCGGTACGAGCATGGCCGCGCCGCATGTGTCTGGTTTGGTTGCGGCTTTTTTGAGTGTACGGCGCGAGTTCATCGGATCACCGGATAGGACCAAGACACTGTTGCTCGAGCACTGCACGGATCTAGGCCGCCAGCAGGCCTCTCAGGGTGCAGGGATGCCGAACTTGGCCAAGCTGCTGATGAATACTTAAGGCTCGATATTATTTCTGCGATTTTGGCCATTCAGCGAACTCCTCAAGGCTCGACATAGGCTCACCTTTGGAAGCCACATTTGCGATCGCTTGAAGGAGTTCCACGTTGGGGTGCTCGAGGCCTTTGGCATTTTCGATGTGTTTATCCAGTGGCCAATTGGGAGATCTTGCACCAGCGGCGAACAAGTCTCGCATCTCATTGAGCCTGACAGGCCACGCTTTTTTATCATAAGCGAGGCGGTAAAAGAGCATTTCAACCTGAGTAGCTTTCCCATGAGACTTGATCGATTCGGCTATTTCCAGTTGCTTGAATGCAAGTTTCAAATCCTTCTTACGAAAATACAAATGCGCTAAATTAGCTTGATCGTTGCCGTCTTTTGGATCAGCCTCGATGGCTTTATTAAAGTAATTCTCAGCTTCCTCGATATCGCCCTTGCGTTCGAGATGGTTCGCATAATTGATCAGTGGCATGGCGTATTTTGGATCAGCCTCGATGGCTCTCTTAAAGTATGTGTCGGCTTCGTCGGTGTTACCTTTTTTGTCGAGGAGTGCGCCATAATTGTTCAGTGCTACCGCGTATTTTGGATCAGCCTCGATGGCTTTCTTGTAGTACGTCTCGGCTTCGTCGGTGTTCCCTTTTCCGGAGAGGAGGTTTGCATAATTGTTCAGTGCTACCGCGTTTTTTGGATCAGCCTTGATGGCTTTCTTGTAGTACGTCTCGGCTTCCTCGATGTTCCCTTTTTCGGAGAGGAGTAACCCATAATTGTTCAATGCCGCGGCGTATTTTGGATCAACCTCGATTGCTTTCTTGTAATACGTCTCGGCTTCGTCGGTGTTCCCTTTTCCGGAGAGGAGGTTTGCATAATTGTTCAATGCCGCGGCATATTTCGGATCAGCTTCGATGGCTTTCTTGTAGTACGTCTCGGCTTCGTCGGTGCTCCCTTTTTCGGAGAGGAGTAACCCATAACTGGTCAGTGCCGGGGCGTATTTCGGGTCTAAATCAATCGCCTCTTTATATAGCTTTAGGGCGTCGTCCTTCCGGCCCTCGTTTTCAAGAAAGACGCCATAGTTATTTCGCAACACTGACTCGTTTGGCGATTGATCGATTGCTTGCTTGAAAATCTTCTCTTTGGTCGCAGAGTCAGGGGCTTGATTAACACGTCGCTGCCATTCCCACCAAGGCAGAACCTTCTGCTTTTGGGCAAACGCGATCAGGTCTTTATCTAGCTCGGAAAGTGGCTCATCTCTAGCAATCGTTGTTGGAGGTTGGTCTGGCTCCGTTATCGTTGGATGGTGCGATTTCTCATCTCGTGGTTCGTCGCTCTGATCCGCTTTCGTAGAAGGCTTATCTTTCTCTTGATCTTCTTTGCGAAGTTCCGCAAAGTGCTCGTTGTAAGCCCTAATTCTTTTTCTGTGTTTTGTTTCCAAAACCTCTATGCGGTCCGGAGCATCAGGGTAGACACGCACATGTAACTTAAGCATCAGTTGGTCGAAGCTCGGAATAGGGACAATGGCCCCATTATGTTTTCGGAGGATGTCGCAAATAGGCTCCTTGACTTTATCGAGGAGCTCTGACGCATCATCCTTTTTCCACCGCTTGCACCAATAGATCGAATTGATTGATCCTTTTGGCATTTTTTTCAGCAAGCCCATCAGTCCACCATCGTTTCCATCGTAACCAATGACGATGGGTGTGTATTTGGCGAATATTTGCTTGAGTGGCGTTATCCACTCTTCCGGCAATTCGCCGACTTCATCGGAAGAATTTCGCATCGCGAAACCTAAAGCGCCGTGGATCTTTGCAATCAAGGGGCGCCTAACATCGACGCTGGCATAACGGGCTAACGATTGATCCCCGAGCACCAATGGAAACGTCTCTGTGTAAATTGAAAGTGCATCGGCAACGAGATTATCAAAGTTCGTGGTAATCACCACTTTGTGTTGAGTCTCAGTAAGAATGTACGCCAAAATAGAATAGCCTACGCGAGGATCTTTCTTTGACATGGCATCTTCCAGGAATGCATATCCGCCCTCAGGATCCTTGCCGAATCTTTTCTCATAAAGCTGTGAGTAGAAGGATGCTCTTTCTTCGTACTTGAAGCCCTTGATTCCTAAACTGGCTTCGTTGGCCCACTCCTCCACTGGAGGCTTGGGATCAACCGCTTCATGATACAATGTATCCAGCCAAGTGGTTACTAATTTTTCTCCCGATGGGATTTCTGATGAGACCGAGGCACCTGCGCCTAAGATAAAGCAAAAGGGCCGGTTCTTTCGAAGATTGCTTTGCTCTTTGAACCTCGCGATAAATCCATTTAGGCTGATGACGGGAATGTCTTGATTGTTCATAGAATCTCTCAATTTCTCACGGCTTGGATTTGCAAGTTCTCAGGATCGTAATTCAAGCTTGAGGGTAATCAAGATATCGGTTCTGATTTTTCAGCGTTCCTAGGTCGTTGCCCTAGGCTACGTTGAATATCGCCTTTGGCGAACAACAGCGGTGCACAAATCCAATTCAAATCGAGCTTTCCTAGTGTTCCCTGGTGGGTTGCGCGGCGATGCCGCTTCACCCACCCTACGGCAGATCCCAACGTAGATGATTTCTCCGAAATCATCTACGAGCGCTTGAGTGGGGCCTAATCAAATGAAATCCTCCCGCATCCGAATCTCAGTTCCTAGGGCGTTGCCCTAGGCTACGGTGAATATCGCCGTTGGCGAACAACAGCGGTGCACAAATCCAATTCAAATTGAGCTTTCCTAGTGCTCCCTGGTGGGTTGCGCGGCGATGCCGCTTCACCCACCCTACGGCAGATCCCAACGTAGATGATTTCTCCGAAATCATCTACGAGCGCTCGAGTGCGGCCCAATAAAATGAAATCTTCCCGAATCCGAATCTCAGTTCCTAGGGCGTTGCCCTAGGCTACGTTGAAGATCGCCGTTGGCGAACTACAGCGGTGAGCAAATCCGATTCAAATTGAGCTTTCCTAGTGCTCCCTGGTGGGTTGCGCGGCGATGCCGCTTCACCCACCCTACGGCAGATCCCAACGTAGATGATTTCTCCGAAATCATCTACGAGCGCTTGAGTGGGGCCGAATAAAATGAGGTCTTCCCGCATCCGAATCTCAGTTCCTAGGGCGTTGCCCTAGGCTACGTTGAAGATCGCCCTTGGCGAACAACTGCGGCGAACAAATCCAATTCAAATTGAGCTTTCCTAGTGTTCCCTGGTGGGTTGCGCGGCGATGCCGCTTCACCCACCCTACGGCAGGCTGCTCCCTGACGCCTGTCGCCTGAAGTCTGAAGCCTGCTCCTACGGCAGGCGACTAGGGGGATAACGGGACGAAGGGCTTTTCAGTATGCCAGCGTTTCATGAGCTCTAAGTTCTTCTGGTACTGCGGCGAGCGATTCCCTTTGCCCCCTTCGAGATGTTCGGCTCCAGCCTCGGCTTCGTAGATCTCCGGACTCTCTACTCCGTGCGTGTCCCCCGATCGCTTTTGCCACTCGATGAGCCGACCTCGAAGCTCTACTAACTGCGTTCCATAAGCCGCATCCCTCGCTAAGTTGTGCAATTCATCAGGGTCTTTCTCAAGATCATAGAGCTCTTCAATCTCTCGCGTGTGTGACATGATCAACGCCTGGGACTCATCAAGCTTGCCCTCCTCATGCCACTGACGCATCGCTTGGACAATCGCCTTGGAGTCTTTGTAATTGTTGGGCTGCAAATAAGGCCTACTGGGAAACCCATTACGAATGTACTTGTACTTCTGAGTCCGTACACTTCGGATCCAATCGACTGTTTCGTCGGCTCTGTCGCGCGCAGCAAAGACCGCCTCTCGGGGCTTGTAAGTAGCACCAAGGATGTCTTGCGAATTCATCCGCCCAGGCTTAGCGATCCCAGCCATCGCCAAACTCGTGGCCCCCAAATCGATATGTTCGACGAGATCCTCTCGTAGCTTGCCCGCTGCAACCCCAGGCCCCGCGATCACTAAGGGCACATGCGTGCCGCCATCGTAAAGGAACTGCTTGTTTCGAACATGACTGATCCCATGATCGGTCATGAAGAAGATCACCGTATCGTCGAGCTCTCGGGCTTGCTTGAGCCGATCGAGGATCGTTCCCAATTGATAGTCGGTATATCGCACACAATCAAGATACTGTGCCCAGTCTTCTCGTATTACCGGATGCTCAGGCAAATAGGCTGGTAGTTTCACCGCCTGAATCGATGTGGTGCTTCCTAAATCCTTGAGCACTCGGGCTGGCCAAGCTTCCTTGGGGGCTTGGCCACGAAACTTACCACCATGGAGTTGGATCTGCACGAAGAACGGCTGATTCGGTTTCCTAACAGCCCAGTGTTTCTTGTCATAAGACTTCTCAGGTTTCCATTCAAAGTTGTAATCGGTTTTGGCGATCGGAACCTCTGGGTTCTTTTGGAGTTCTGCGTCGTCCTTGAGGAAGTGTTCCCAAGTGAGGTTGTTGACGTGGTATCCAGCTTGTTTGAACAGTTCGGGGACTAAGGGAGTATCGTGTGGTAAATAGATTGGATGTCCTGGGACACTCGATCGGTGGTTCTGAAGTCCATAGGCAGTTTGGTAATTGCCGGTGATTAGTGCGGAGCGAGAAATACTGCAGATCGGAGCAGTCACAAAGGCTTTGCTAAAGCGAGTGCCTCGACTTGCAAGCGCATCGACGTTCGGAGTCTGGATCGTTTTTTCTCCATAGCATCCAAAGTGGGCCGACATGTCTTCGACGATCACCCAAAGAATATTGGGACGTTTCTGGGCCGGAGCATTCGATGTCGGATCGGGAAACTGCTGCCGGTATCTAACCTTGAAAGGGTTTTCGGTCACGGGGATCGCTTGCTCGTTGACCAAGTAGGGTTGCACTGCAGTCCACCAAGATTCGAACTCCTTCGAAAGCATCGCAACGATTTCGGGATGATCGTTTGCGATGTTCTTGGACTGCCCTGGATCGGTAATCACATCGTAGAGTTGCCAATCAGGTTTCTTGGATCCTTGGGGACTGACCAAGGTGTACGTCGTGTTTCGCACAGCAGCTTGTCGATACTTTTGGGTATCGGGGCTGTCCCCTTTGGCCCAGCGTCCAAAGTGGGTCATCAGGAATCGGTCTTCCCATTCCGCTTGAGGGTTCTGCAGAAGTGGAAGAAGACTTCTTCCCTGAGCTTGTTTGTTTGCTACATCGTTTAATTCCACTCCTGCGAGCGCCGCAAGTGTGCGGAATAGATCGATATGGGCCGTGAGAGCTTGAGACTCACCCGGGGCGATCGATTTAGGCCAACGCCAAAAGGCATTGGCGCGGGTGCCACCTAGCCAAGCGGACCCCTTGGCTCCTCGCATCTGCGCGTTGTAGCGCTGTGTGCCGATCGCCGATCCGTTGTCGTTCATGAAGATCACGAGCGTGCTGTCGGCGATCCCTAATGCATCGAGATGCTTAAGCATCTTCCCGACGTTTTCATCGATGTTTTCGATCATCCCATAGAAGTTCTTGAGCTTGTCATCGACATCGAGGGATGCGAAACGAGCCGCATCCTCGGGCTTGGCGTTGTAGGGATCGTGCGGTGCGTTGGTGGCAAGCCAGCAGAAAAAAGGTTGCTTGTTGGATTGAGCTTGCGTAGACGTGATGAACTTTTCCGCTCGATCAAAGAACACGTCGGTGCAGTAACCTTGGGTCTTTTCAAAGACACCGTTATGGGAAATGGTGGGATTGAAATAGCTATTGCCGGGTGCATCGCCACAACTACCAGGAAACGTTTGTCCAATGCCACCACCACCGTGAATGAATGATTCGTCAAAGCCCCGTTGGTTAGGTTGGTAGGGGTCTTCGTCACCCAAATGCCATTTACCAAACGCACCAGTCCGGTAGCCAGCTTGCTGGAGGACTTGAGCGATCGTTACGGCATCGAGGGTAAGTCGTTCGCGTTCGAGGATCGTATGGGTCACCCCATTAAAAAATTCGTGCCGACCGGTCATCAGTGCCGATCGGGTCGGAGAGCAGGTCGGAGAGACGAAGAAGTTCTTAAAGCTACGGCCTTCGCGTTCGAGGCGATCAAGATTCGGAGTCTTCAAGTTGGGGTGACCGTGCCCTGAGGTGTCTCCATAGCCTTGGTCGTCGGTTAGAATCACCAGGATGTTCGGTTTCGAACCAGCAAGGGGAGACTCGTTGGTTTGAGCTTCGACTCGGCATAGCAGTGCAATAGTCGCAATAGCGGCCAGCAATCCTGCGGTCATGCGAAGGCAATGGGTAAGATATTGCATGATGAAACAATGCCATTGGTTGCTAGGGGGACGGGGGTATTGGATGGAAAACGCTAGGGGAATCTTACTCTAGGTTTAAACGGGTAGGGATCAACCCGGTTGGGCGATGGGGTGAAGAAATGGAGTTGGTCGATTGAGTTTCTAGGGATTCGAGTTAGAGTGGCTGGGTCAAAACGGACTGCAAAACCACTGTCAATATAGCTATTGAACCGATGAGCAACCCAGCCCCAGTCGATCCGAGTATCCAAAACGGCATCCAAAACGAGCAGAGAACCGAGTTATCTTCCACCGGTTTAGCTCCCAAGGTGGATTTGACCCGGCTTGGGAACACCACCCAGTGCCCGATCTGCGGCAGCGATGTCCACGAGGATGCTTACCATTGCACCAAGTGCCGAAGTTTTTTCTGCTACCATTGCCGGGCCCATTTGAGTTCCGACGATACGATTTTGCAGTGTGCCAATCAGGATTGCAGTTACTACGGCAAGTGGGTCTGCGCAGTATGCAATCCGGTTTCCAAGAAGCAAGAGCAACCCTTGGAGTATCTCGAACCGGTCGATGGTTATTGGCCTGCATGGCTCATCGTTTCGCTGGTCTTGAGCTTGATATCCCTTTGGTACTTCGGTTGGAGGAGTGCCTTAATTGCTTTTGTAGGTTTGTATGTTGGGCTTGGGTATGTACTCCATTCGATGGACTTGAACATCTTTGGCAAGCAGCGGCGTGTAACGATGGATCGATCGACGGAAATACATCGTTGCATCTGTTGTTCTGAGCCTGCCAAGAAAACAGGCCTACGGCAACGAGGCGGGTGATTCCAACATGGCAAAGTTCTTGATCAATCAGTTAGAGGGGATGCGCTACGTCGAAATTCATCTGAACCAAGAGATGGTTCGGTGTGAATCTGGTGCACTCAATTACCTGGTCGGTAACATTCGAATTCATTCGCAGTTGATCCCGTCGATCGGAAGTCTCGTATCGTCGTGGATGTCCGGTGAGTCGGTCTACAGGCCGACTTACACCGGCTCTGGAGTCATCACCCTAGAATCCTCCTTGGGAGGTTTTCACGTTATTGAGCTACAGGGCCAATCGTGGATTTTGGAAAAGGGTGCCTACTGGGCTAGCGAAGGTTCTGTTGACTTAAAGTTTTTCAAAGAGCGATTATTGACATCCCTTTGGGCAGGCGAAGGACTAGTCTATTTACAAAGCCAGGTCAGTGGCCAAGGCAAAGTTGTCGTTACGACCAAAGGGCCGGTCGAAGAGATCGATTTGGCAGACGATCAAGAAGTGGTCGTCGATGGGGACTGTGTCATCGGACGAATGGCGAGTGTTCGGTTTACGATGAGGCGCCCGACGGAGAATTTTCTGGGCCGATTCACTGCTGGCGAGCCGATTGTTCGGGTTTATCGAGGTCCGGGAAAGCTCCTGCTCAATCCGACCTTCTACTGGCGTTACTACATGGCTCAAAAGCGTGGTGCTTAGACCCAAGTTTCAATCTGGTGAATCTAGGTAGCTTTTGCCGCTTGTGCCTAGAAAATGTTTTATTCCTGGTATACCGATCGTGCAGAGTTCATGGGCTCGATTCCGATAGGACGATCGAGGTGGGCTGGCCTCATAGGTTGATCCTTGATGGATTCTGGCCTATTGCTAGCACCGACGTGTCTCAAAGTCACCAGGGGATGCCATGGTTAGGTTATCGCGGAAGACGTTGCGTGAATGGATTCTCAGAGGGTGCTTGGGAAGCGTATTGCTGACCGGTTGCCACCCAGTGGATCGCTATCATGCTTGGCGGGATTCCAAGAATGTGTCGTACTACCAGGACTTCATTACACGGATCGAAGAGCCTGTTCCGTCGAGTTGTACGTTGACACAGATTCCAGAGACGCTCAATCCGTTTGCGATTGAGAATCCGGCAGAGTTGCCGGCGATGGATTTGAGTTTGCAAGACGCGATTCAGATGGCTTTGCAAAACAGCGAGGTCCTGAGAAACCTAGGCGGCACGGTGGTCAATGCTCCACAGGGCACTCCAACACAGATCGACCCTGCTCTAACGGACTTGAATCCTTTGGGTGGAACCCAGGCTGCCCTGGCTGCTTTCGATGCGGCGGTTTCGTCGCAACTGTTTTGGCAGAAGAATGATCTTCCGCAGAACTTTTCACCTCAGGGACTCCCACCTGAGATTGCCGACTTGCTAGGCGTTTTTGCCTTCAATCAAACGCTCGGGACGAACATCAATCAGATACAAAAGCGGACGGCAACGGGTGCGACCTTTGCATTGCGTTCGAACATCGCTTACGACCGCAACAATAGGCCGAACCGAAAGTACGAAAGTGACTTCAGTGGGTTTTTGGAAGCGGAATACCGTCAACCGTTGATGCAGGGTGCGGGAACCACTTTCAACCGCATCGCTGGACCCAATGGTGTGGTTGGACAGTACAACGGCGTGCTCATCGCACGGATCAACACCGATATTTCGCTTGCTGATTTTGAGAACGGCGTAGTCCGACTCATCAACGATGTTGAGACAGCTTATTGGGAATTGTATTTCGCTTATCGCGCACTGGAGGCTCAGATCTCGGGTCGCGAGAATGCACTTCGCACCTGGCAGCGGATTCGGGAGTTGCAGAAGGTCGGTTATCGCGGTGGAGAGGCCGATGCGGAGGCCCAAGCTCGATCGAACTACTATCTATTTGCATTCCAACTCAACGATGCTTTGTCAGGCACCAATGGGTTGTATGCTGCCGAACAGAGACTTCGGTACATGATTGGAATTCAGGCGACCGATGGCCGGTTGCTCAAGCCAGTCGATGATCCTATTCAAGCCGAGGTGATGTTCGATTGGCAAGCGTCGCTTGCCGACGCGACAAACCGACGCGTCGAGGTTCGTCGTCAAGAGTGGCAGATCAAACGACGGGAGTTGGAGCTCATTGCAGCAAGGTTGAATAAACGACCTCGCTTCGATGCACTAACTCGATACCGTTATCGAGGGCTTGGAGATCACTTGTTCGGTGCGCGAAATCCCAACGAGCCGACCGATAGCTTCTTTGCCAACCTCGGGACTGGGGATTACCAAGAGTGGCAAGGTGGCTTTGAGTGGTCTTACAATGTGGGGCTCAGACAAGCCTCTGCAGCGGTTCGGCATGCACAGTTGAACTTGGCACGCGAAGTGGCGGTTCTGAGAGAACAACAGCTTCGAATTTCCCATGATTTGAGCAATGCTGCACGGCAGATATCGCGCAGCTACGAACAGATGCAGATCAATTACAACCGGATCGAGGCGGACAAATTGCAAGTCGAAGTGCTTCGCAATCGCTACGAGAAAGGCTTGATCAATATCAACTTCCTGCTTCAAGCTCAGCAACAGCTCGCAAATAGCACGAGTGCCTTTTTCCGATCGCTGGTCGACTACAACTTAGCGATTCGCGACTTCCACCGTGAGAAAGGATCGCTGCTGAATTACAATCAGGTCTCGTTGTCTGAAGAACCGCTCAATGGTTCGATGCTCTCGGGAGCTTATGAGCAAGGCCGATACTTTACACCGAGGGACAATCCCGAGGAAGTGATCGTGCGCGATAGGATCAGTGCTGGTTCGTTCGATCCTACAAGCGTTGGTACTCCAGCCGTTGAGATGCTACAGCCATCGGCACAAGCCCCCGAGATTCCCAGCAAGATGCCTGTGGAACTTCAGCAGGTCCAGCCAACGCTTGAATCGATATCGCAATAACAACTTGCTCGCTTACGAATCGAGTTCGACTCGCCAATAACCACTGGAGGTCATCGATACCTCCAAGGGACAATCATAGAGGGCCGAGAGTCTCTCGGGTTTGAAGGCAGCATCGGTACTACCGTCGAAAGCGACCTTGCCTCGATCGAGCAAGACCGAATGCTCGATGCAAGGGAGTACCTCGCTGAGCTGATGGGTAACTAGGATCAGGGTCGTATTGCTCAAGGCGATCTTTTCGAGGTACTCGAGCAATTGACGTTGTGCTCGAAGATCAAGACCCGCTGTCGGTTCGTCGAGCACGAGGGCTTGGGGGCGATGGGCAATGGCTCGTGCCAGAAGCGTTCTGCGACGTTCTCCAGTGGACATGGTTCCAAGTGTCCTGTTTGCCAGGTGCTTGATCCCCATGAGTTCAAGGGCTGCGTTGGCCGATTGGAGCATCGACTCGCTGATTGCCTCTTGGTCGGGTTCGAGTTCACTAGAAAAAAATCCGGTGAGGACGGCTTCGATCGCCGTGAGCTTGCCGGAGCGGCCGGCATGAAAGTGCTGATCGATCTCTCCGCTGACAAATCCCAATTGGGTGCGAAGCTCCCAAACGTTCCATTCGCTTTGGCCAAAGATGCGGATGCAACCGACCTGCCCCTGGACGTAGGAGGGATAGAGGTTTCGCATCAGGAGTTTTAGAAGAGTGGATTTTCCAGATCCATTTGGCCCGAGGATAGCAGTGTGTTGTCCTTGGGAAATCGCAAGAGAAATGCGATCGAGCAGGGTATTGCTTCCTCGGATGACCGAGACGTTTTGGATGTCGAGAATCTTGGGATTGGTTTGCATCGCTGGAGGATTTTAATCTAAAAAACCGGATCGGTTCATGCCGATTCGACTAGAATTAAGGAACCTCGGCCCGGACGAATCTATCTTTGTTGGACTGGCAATGAGCAACGACCCTTCGAAAGATCGCAAGGAACCCGCTGAGGTGACGCGCGCGATGGACTTGAACGAACAGACGCAGAGGCCTTGGGCCATCGAGGAGGAGTTCGAGTTTGATTTAAGTTCCGGTTCCCTGGTGGATTCCCAAGAGCCACGCGAGCGAAGAGCACCGGTCCTGGGCGAGTACATCATCTTAGACCGTCTCGGTGCAGGCGGTATGGGGCAAGTCTATCGAGCGCGGCATCGGACCATGGATCGGGAGGTGGCCGTTAAGGTTCTTCCAAGACGCTTGTCGGCAGATCCCAACGCTGTGGATCGTTTCTACGCCGAGGTACGGGCGCAGGGCAAGCTGATGCACCCGAACATTGTCACGGCATTTGATGCAGGTTGCCACCGGACTCGAACCAACACCGTGCATTATCTTGTGATGGAATTGATCCAAGGTGAATCGCTATCGCATCGGGTGAATATTCAGGGGCCACAAAGTGGTGCTGATGCATTGAAGATTCTCGAGCAAGCTGCGGTGGCTTTGGAGTACGCCCATGGGATGGGGATTGTCCATCGGGATATCAAACCGGGAAACATGATGCTCACGCATCAAGGGATGCTCAAGATCTTGGATTTCGGGTTGGCGGTTTTGCGGGATCTCGGTGGTGGTGGGGATCCGACCAAGACTCAATTGGTTGGGACTGTCGAGTACATGTCCCCAGAGCAGATCAATACACCGGATCTTGTCGATCATCGCACCGATTTGTATTCATTGGGTGCAACGTTCTTCTATTTGCTCATCGGCAGGCCGATGTTCAGTGGTGAGTTGATGCAGACGGCGCTGGCTCATTTGCGTCGCACACCGCCGGCCCTCTACGAGCTTCGTAGCGATTTGGATTTACGGCTAGATACGGTTTTCCAATGGCTGGTAGCAAAAGATGTCGTCGATCGATGCCCTTCGGCTCGTCATTTACTAGAGAAGCTTTACGAATTAGGTTTGCTCGAGCGACCCGGAGCCAGCCTGACAGGACGCAAAAGCGAGTATCGCGAAGGGCTGTCTCGCGAGCGGCCGACGAGTATTGGGCAAGGCACCTCGACATCGCGAAAATCCTTCGGTCCTTTCGGGATCGATTTAGGGATGATCCATTCCAGATGCAGTTACGTAAATAGCGAGTTCAAAATTGAGCAGGTTCCACTCGATGGCGAACTACACGAATTGCGAAATATGGTCTTTAGCGATCAAGGCTTGGTACGGATCGGTTCGGAAGCCGCGCAGGAGCGAGTTGCGCACCCTGAGCAGATTTTCTACGGTATTCAGCGATGGTACGGTTTACCCCTTTTGGAAAAGCCCTTTGGAGGTAGACGTGTACCCCCGGAGGTGCTCGTAGCAAGCATTCTGCGTCAAATCGTAACACAGGCTCGGGGCAAGTACCCTAGCGCCTCGCATGCGGTCGTCACTGTGCCGGGTTGCTACGACCAGATGCATCGTCACAGCACCAAGATCGCTTGCAATATCGCAGGCTTGGAGGTGCTTCAGTTGCTCGATAAACCTCTGGCGGCGGCTTTAGCTCACTGCGAGATCGAAGCTCGATTGGCCCAAGCCCGAGGAGACACCCAGTACCAGAAGAAAATCCTCGTCGTTATGCTCTCTGGTAGTGCATGCGAAGCCTCTGTTGTCCAATCCAATACCACACGAGTCGAAACTCTCGGATCGGTGGGCGATTGGCGACGAGGGACAGTTCGCTGGCACGACGTTGCGACCAAGCGGCTAGCAGGAATCATCGAGAAGAAGCACGGGATAAGCGCAAGGGAGAATCTGGGGCTCGCATCCCAACTCCAGCGAACGATGGAGCGCGCTTTTGAACGGCTCAGGCATGCCCAAAAAGTCCCCTTCATCATCGAACTGCAAAAAGGGAAATACGAGGATAGCATCGAGCGGGATCGGATCGTCGAGTGGGTCGATGACTTGGTCCTCGATTGCGAGCATTTTGCCAAGGAGGCGTTATCAAGGGCAAGCGTCGATGGACAGCAAATCGATACGCTGATTCTCATCGGTGACATTCGATGGCTGCCTTTAGTGCAGAGTCGTATCACCGCCTTGGTGCATCCGAAAGCGAAGGTCATACCGATGGGTTCGACGGATCTAGCAAGGGGCGCGGCTGTCCAAGCAAGGCATTTGATGCCCCCATTGGATTCAAAGAACCCCTTGGCCTATGGCGCATCGAGCTACGACTTTGGGCTGATTATCCAAGAACCCGATGGAAACGTTCATCCCCCCAAAGTGCTGATCGCCAAGGATACACCTCTAGGTAGTCATATCAGCCGAACACTGCGATTTACGCGAGAAGGCAGAAAGCAGCCAACGCTACAATTCATCGAGGGCACAAGGTTTGGGAATTTGAACTGGAATCGGCTTGCGAGCATCGATCTTCAGACCTGTTTTGAAGGGCGCACGGAGGCCGATCCACTGCAACTGAACCTAGAAACCGACCTTAATGGGATGCTCAACAGTACCATCACTTGGTTGGCGGGGAACAAGCAACTGGCAGTACCTCCGCTTGGAATTCCGACCATGGATACTGTCTCGATGAAGCATTGGAAGGAATGGCTAGGATCGCTCATGCAAAGCAGTCGAGAATCAGGTTCCTTCTAAGGCTTGGCGAAAGACCTCGCACCATTGCTGTGCTGCATCGGACCAGGTTCGTTGTTTCATTCTTTCGAAGCCTGCGAGCTGATTGGCTAGTCGAGTATCGCGATCCGCTTGGATTTTTTCTACCGCTCGGACGAAGCTATTGGAGCAGTGAGGATCGAAAAAGAGATCTTCGTCGTGCATGGCTGAGAGTTGTTCGCGAAGCGACGGGATGTCCGAGGATAGAATCGGACAACCAAATGAAAGGGCTTCCATCAATGGAAAGGAACCTTGTTCGTAAAGGCTCGGGACAGCTGTTGCAAAGGCTTGCCGATAGAGAGCTTGCAACTGGCTTCGTGAGACTTTGCCCAACACATGCACCCATGGTGAAATGGCTAGGTCATGAATGATCTTTTGAAGATTCTCTGGTGTGCTGGTGATTCCGGTAAAGACCAGATGGTAAGGGTCCTTGCGATTCTGATTAAGGACTGCAAGTGCGCTCAAAAGCAAGGCGTGATTTTTGTAACTTCGAAACGCAGCCGGGTACAGTAGATATCGCTTAGGAGGAATCTGCTGGGGAATCGAAGTCGATTGCTCGACGCACCGTGAGAAATCCCTTGGGACTGCAGGGCGCACCATGCGAGTTTTGCTTGGTGGCAAACCCAGAGTTTCATGCAGATCCTTCTTGAGGATGAAGTCCGACATGCAAGCGACGATTCGAGCGCGGCTTGTTACCTGATTGACCAAGCGTTTGAATGAATTGAGTTTCTCGGCAGAGGATCCATCGGAGAAATGGTACGTCACCAGATCGTGAACGATCACGACGGTAGGTTTGCTGAACTCTTGATCTAAACCGACATAGGGCAAAAGCCAAAGATCCACTTGATTGATCCACTTGGATTTGGATCGCTCGATACGTTGGCTAAACCATCGGTAAAGCAATCCCTGAACTCCTGAGTCGCGAATGCTCCTTCCGGTCTGTTCCAAAGCTCGCCTATCGGTTTGACGGAGCCACTTCCAGGGTTTGCGCAGGTAGAATGGGGGCTTGGTATTCCCTACGACTTGAACCAGATCCGGGTTGAGTTGCTTGAGTGGATCCAGAAGCGATTCTTGTCCCTCCTTAGAGACCAGCACAATCCGCTCGATCGAGGGTTGCTCGATTAAACCTTGTACAAGGTTTGCAACGAACACACCGATGCCTTCGGAGGGTTCGAGCGTGATGCCATAGTCGCACCAAATCCCCAGCTTGATGCTCATGGGACGGCGGGGTTGAGAATCAGCCACTGGTCGCGTCCCCATCGATCGTTATCCCCAGCGACCAAAAACTCCGTGCTCAGCGAAGGTCGCTCACGCTGGATGCTCAGGGCCCATGGGAGCTGCTCCCATGGAACAGAAGACTCACTCAAGAGCTCGGAAATCGGAATGGCCAATTCGGCATTCCAAGCTTCATCACTGGGCGCAAAAGCAATATACCATTGCGGATCCCATACGGGGACGTCGTTGCAGCGATCCAAGAGCCCACCTTGGATATCCCAGGCAAATTCAAACCAAGTCGCGTAGTCCCGATCGATATCGATTTTCAGCGACACATGTTCGAGCCGAGCGTCCATCGAATCCCGCTTGGTCTTGGTTTCAAGTCCAGTAAGGCCCTTCTTCGAACCTCCGCTTTTTGGACCAAGCGTGGCGCTGGCTGCGAGTTCTGATGTTCGACTGCGAGGTGAACTGATATGCAAAAAGAGAAATTCCTGATCTCGGCATATTCGGACGATCGATGTGTCGGTTTGGTCAGTCCAGGCCGTCGAAAGACGCATCGTCATGGCCTGTGTCCAAAGTTCCGGCTCGGGTTTTCCATCCAAATGGGGTCGGTGGCTAATCCATGGGATTCTTGGGATCGGAAGCGAACCTTCGGGCGGTGTATTGACGATGAGTTCTTGCTCGTGGATTCCCGACCAATTGCCCAGTTGAGGAAAATAAGGAGGCCAGAACTCCCGTTCGGCCAAGGGATCGAGTTTTCCGGTGCGCGTGTAAGAACTGGTTCGAAAACGCGATGCGATCAGCCAAGCCCACGAAGGCTCTTGCTGCTTAGTCTTCCATTCCTCTGGCCATTCCCCAAGCTGTTTGGCGAACTCCTTCTCCGAAGCTCCACGTGCGATGGGCGTAAGCCGAATCGGGCTTGCATGAGCCGCTGGCTTTACGACGGAGTTGTCCGATGATGCAAAAGGGGAAGCGGCACTGGCGACCTGCTGGGGCGTGCTTGCGCTAGGTTGATCGTCCTGCTTTAGCTTTGCCATTTGATCGCGGATCATGCGATCGACTTCCGCCGAGCCGGTATAGGTCATCAGTTCGCGATAGACCATCTCCTGTTGCTCTTCTTTCGGATAGCGGGCTTGGATCATCTGCAGTGCAGTGTACCAACGGTGCCAATTGCCTTGAATCCGAGACTCTTGCGACACCATCCACAGAACGTCCAATGCGGACTCGGGCGACAACGGCTTGATCAGTTCCACGAGTGCTTCGTCCCAAGCATTTTCGCGGTAGACTTGGCTTCCTCGAGTTTGCAAAAGTTCAGTAACTTTGGAACCCGAACTGGCCGATGCCATGAGGGTCGCAAGCTTGACTTTCAGCAGCGGTTTGTCGGCCAACTTGGTGTCGTTCTTGATCACCAGACCATCCAGGGGGTTGTTGATCGTCACTGACTTTTGGTCGACGAGTCGGTAATGAGCTTTACCGACAATCGCTTCGGGTGGCTCTCCTCCTTGGGCCAACGCGCTTGCTCCGTAGAAATAGCGTATGGGCTGAAGAGGCTTGGCAAGCAATTGGTTGCTCTTTTTTAGCAGCATCGAAGGGGACAACAAAAAGCCGCCATTGGATTCGCTTCGCTGAATAATTCGCTGCACCGTCCATGCCGATGGTTGATCTTGGCCGAGGCTCTTGGTGGGTGAGTAAGACGGGTTACCGGCCAACTGAGCCGCTTGGGATGCCAAGGCCCCGTTGGCGCTATGAAGCATATTCGGCGATGAAATGTCTTCGATCAAAAGGACGTCGGGTCTGTGGAGTCGAATCTCTTGGATCATCTTTCGAAGGATGTGATCACCGGATTTGTGATAATAGCCGAGGTCGTTGACCTTAGAGCCCGATGGCAAATCGCTAACTGGGTATCCTGGCAGGACGGAGACGTGGTCGAGATGCGCTCGACTTGCAAGGCATTCGAGAGCTGAGTTACGATCGATCTGATGGTGCAATCGCTCGGTAAAGCGACGGTCATGGATCACGACGGCTGCGGAATGATGTAGTCCTTCGTGGACGATGAATCCTAAGGCATCCCAAGGGATCGTTTGGTCGGTAGCAGAGAGACTCAGGCCCAAATACCGCTCAGCAGACGCATGGGATTCTCGCCAGGATCGCCCTGCGTTTCTCGATTGCAGGATATGCCCCAAGCGTCCGCAAGCCATGAGGACTTGATCATCCAATGCATCAACATCGAGAAGGACGGTGGTCGTTGCCGTTGAAAGTCTTTCCCAACTCCGTCCTTGATCGTCTGAACTCCAGAGGACATTCCCTGGCTTGCCGACCACCCACAATCGATCCAACTTGCCGACCATCTGCAAGCAATCGACCAACGAAGCATCTTGAGGATCGATCGGGAGCTTGACCGACGTCCAATTGACCGCGTCCGGCGAGTGCCATAGTTGGGCACCGTCACCGCCGATCCACCAGCCTTGCGACTGCAACTTGCAAAAACGTATAGGTCGAAAAGCATCGGTATCGATGTCAACGGGTTTAAAATCAACACCATCGGTCGCAAAGAAGACACGGCTTGTTCGATCGACCAGCAAGGTCGCCCCATCGCTAGATACTGCGACTCCTTGAAGGTGACCGCAAGGAATTTTTCGAGGACTCCAGCTTTTGCCGCCGTCGATCGATTCGAACAGAGAAGAAGCGAAATGATCGGACCAATCGCCCCAAGCGATCCAATGGCGATGCTTGATGCGCTGCAGACCGATGAGTCGAGGCAGACCAGGGATGACCGAGGGCGTCCATGTTTTTCCATCATCCTGGGTTGTCAGCACGGTCCCGATACTTCGACCCGTTGCTGGTTGAAGTGTACCTCCGACGATCAAACCACTGCGCTGAGGCAAGGCCCCTTGGGCAACACCTAACGATACCGGGTCATCCATACCGATGGCATAGTAATTCATTTCGCTGCGCAGCGGTTGGAGACTCTTCCACTGTTTGCCCCCGTCCTCGGTAAGGAGGATGGCACCTGCATCTCCGACGGCGAAAGCTCGATCGATCGAAAGCATTAAGCAGTCGTGCAGCGTGGCATCCAGAACACTTGCTTGGGATTCGGTGGCTGAGAAATCTTGAGCCAGGGAGCCGCTCGATAGAACCGACCACAGACCCAAGGCCCAGAGCCAAAGGACTGGGAACTTTGATGGTGGTCTTTTTTGAATCAATGGCCGATCGGTCCTGTGCGCATTCATGCCCAGAAAGGTCCCCCGTTTTTTCATCTTGCCCATTTTATGATAAGGGCCAAGTCATGGAGAGATTACAGAAAACCGTTCCTTGCCATCTATAGCAATTTATGGGGAAGCCCGTTTGGAAATCGGGGCTCCTTAGGAATTAGGATCTTCAGGTGACTTTGTGGGTAGAGAATCTGAATTTCTCGTACTCAGCAACGCGGTACTCGTACTCGAAGCCCCTAAATCCCAACGGTTCTTTTCGAGTACGAGTAGGAGTACGAAAAAAGCCATAAGCGTATCCTCCTAGCCACAATAATTCCTGAAGAACCTTTTACGCTAATGCTGTGTATCGAGCAACGAGGAGTTATATTTGAGGATCAATACCCGGCAAGTTCATTAAAGAGCTCAAGCAGAAAGCGAGGGCATGAAGGCGAAATGAGCGATCAAGAAAAAAAACCAGTGGAAACTCAAGCTGAGTATGCTTTCTTCCGAGGTGGTCGAATGCTTGGAACCCTCAATTTTGATTATTCCGAATTCCCTTGGCATCGAGGCGAGTTCGTCCCAACCCCCGAGTTCGAAGAGGTTCGCGCTTTGTTCGAGGAGTTATTTCACAGCCCTAGGAATGGAACCTTTGATGAAACACTTGCAAAAGTGAATGAACCAGGCGTTTGCTTGAAATCGCTTTTCGATGACTCGACATTGCACCACATTATTTTGCATATTCGCAATAACAGATTCCGCTTAAGACTTTTGAATCCCATCTAACCGCCACCTTAGAAACTCAAAATGCGCTGCATCCCAATCATTCTCTGCCTCCTTCTCCTAATGATAACCGGATGCGATCCAGTCGATGCTGTCCGGAGGATGCGGGAAGCAGATCGTCAAAAACAAAAAGAAAACAACGAACTTCAACTGAAAAAAGCACTAGAGAACTTCAAAGCGGGTTCAGAGAAGTCCGATGTCCCAATCAGTGAACCGAGTAAACCATGACCGGCCAATAAGAAATCGGTTTGTCGGGAATCATTGTGGGTGAAACTTCAGCCGTTTGAGTTCATAGCCTCTTAGACTTTATCGATGAATGTTGATCCATAAGCCCAAATGGTTGGGATACCTTATGCCGGTGGTGTGAACCACCGTAAGCGGCATGTGTCGGCCCTTCAGGCCTGAAGAGGACTTGTGGTAGTGATACGAGCACAAGCCCGACAGAGATCCCGAAGAAAAGCAATACTAGACACTCCCAGCCACAATCATTCCTAGGTTCTTCAGGTAACTTTGTGGGTAGGAACGCCTATTATCCCTTTTCGTTGCGATAACTTTCGTACTCGTGTTAGGATTGCAACCACCAGTTGACTTCAGGCCTGGAAGGCCGACACAACCTCTGCCGGGGTCCGTAAGGCCCCGGCGGCCCTGATAAAAAAGAATGCAAAAGGCCTGGAAGGCCGACACACCATGGATTGAAACAGCCTTCATCACCTTGCGCCCCTATTGTTGTTTCAACCCTTCGGGCTTATGAATCAACATGCATCGAGAAAGTCCAAGAGGCTATGAACTAAAATACCTGAGGTTTTACCCACAATAATTCCCGAAGAACCCATTCCTATGAACCGAAGATTCAAACTTCGAGCCGATGGGTCAATCGATCTGAGGGACTTCGTAACCGCTGCGGTACTGACGCTTTAGCAGCGCGTTGCCTTGATCTGCGTACTGGCCAACGAAACGACCTGTCTTGGGATCGAGATCCATCCAATGGCTCATCGCGATGGATGGATCCGATGGATCAACGCCATTGGCACCAAGATGCTCAATCATCTTCTCGATGAGCTGTTCCCAACCTGGATGAGTCCGAGCCGATTCGACCTTTTCACGGAGATCCTTGTGATCTCCGGCTCGGAAGCAAATATTCGCAAAATTGCACCATCCGGTCGAGTCGTGGCCGACTTGGACCTCTGCATTGAGCGACTCTGGTTTTCTATTTCGAACCGCTTCGATGAAGTTCGCTTGATGGCCGCCTCCACCATTGCCTTTAAACTCTTTGATGAGTTTGCCATCTTTGTCATAGGCTCTCGCGGAGCCTCGTTGACCTTCCAGTCGGCCGGCTTGGCAGTAGACGACATAGCCGCTCCCGGGCCCTGACATGTTTGGGGATTTCTTGCCATCGGGCTGATCGGGCAAGTTGCTCAGGCCGATCACCACGGGGATCGAACCGGTGTCGAAGGCCACGACATGAACATTCGGTGATTGCCCTGCATCGTTCCAAGCGACACGACCGCCACCCCCGAGGATTCGGCGTGGGACTTGTACTGAATCTTGAAACACGACGTTGCGGACATCGTCGAGAACATGGACGCCCCAGTTGCCCATCTCACCCGAACCGGTGTTCCAATCCCAGTGCCAATCGTAGTGCCAGGAGTTTCTAAACACTGGCACATCGGCGGCCGGTCCGAGCCACAGATCCCAGTCGACGTTGGGGTCTTTCGCAAGGGGCTCGCTACGCTTGCCGATCGGACCTCGAACACCAAAGCGGTTGACTTGAACACGTTGGATATCGCCCAGCGCTTTTTGTTCGTGTAAGAATTTCTTGAGCTCTGCCTGCATGGGATCGGAGCGTTGTTGGGTTCCGACTTGGCAGATTCTTTGATGCTTTCGAGCAGCAGCGATCGTCTGGAGTCCTTCCCATTGCGAGTGCGATAGCGGTTTTTCCACATAGACATCCTTGCCGGCCTGCATGGCCCAAATCGATGCCAAGCAGTGCCAATGGTTGCAGGTTGCAACCACGAGAGCATCGATGTTCGGATCTTCGATGAGCCGACGTAGATCGTTTGCGGTTTTGGCATCAGGGAATCGCGTTTTGGCCTTCGCGACCCGACTCGAATCAGGATCGCACAAACCGACGATCTTAACACCGGGTACTTTGGAAAAGCTCCCCATGAGTTCATTGGCTCGGCCACCGCAACTGAGGAAACCTAGACGTATTTCTTCGTTGGCAGATGCGAAACTCTTTGCCTTTGGAGCGACAGCAAGCCCCGCTGCCCCGATGGCACTTAAGGAAAGAAAACGACGCCGAGAGGATTCAATTCGATGCACAGCAGAACTCATGTGGGCTTCAGAGAGGATTAAGGTTATTTGGTACTTCAAGGATTTTTGTGGGTGATTTGGATTGCATTTTAATAAAAAAGCATACCACTGGCTTTATGCCAGTGGAGGTGTAACTTATAGCTACAGGTGCATAAAATGCGTTAACATGGGCTCCTAGCCCCGGCTCGTCTTCCCGCCAGATGGCGGGAAGACGAGCCGGGGCTAGGAGGTAGCTAGGTTCTTTCCTTTTGTAGCCGCAAGTCATGGCCCCACCGGCGTGAAGCCGGGTGGTGACCCATGAAGGGTGACCTAGCTGATCGTACCGGATGCGGCAAGGAATGTCCTCCAAGAACTGTAGCGTGGGTCTTTGAGTGTCACAGAGATGCCTGGATTTGCCGAGGGGCGAATCGGATCGCTCAGGAGTTTCATACCTGCTTGGACGGGGGTGCGGCCACCTTTCTTGCTGTTGCAACCGACGCATGAGCAAACGACATTTTCCCAAGTCGTCTTACCACCTTGGGAACGAGGAACCACGTGATCGAGGCTCAGTTGGCTCATCGGTCGAGCTTGACCGCAGTACTGGCAACGATGCGAATCGCGAGCAAAGAGGGTTTTGCGATTGAAGCGAACGGTTGATTTTGGAACGCGATCGTAGAGAACCAATCGAACGATTCGGGGGACTTGCAACTCGCGCGTCGGTGTTTTGATGTAGTCTTCGCCGGGCTGCTTTTCCATCGAGTGCAGGTCCGAGAGTTCACACCAATTTTCAAAATCGTAATTGACGTACTGGTCTTCTTCGATGGTGATAACTTCTGCGCAACCCCGGTACAACAGGGTCATTGCCCGACGTACATCGACCACACGGATGGCCATGTAAAACCGGTTCAGTACCAACACACTGCAATCTAATGAAGAGCTGTCGCTCATCGGCTGTCCTCCGGCAACGGATCGTCCTGGGTAGTGGTGAAAACCGCCATTGGCTTCTGGATTTTAACCAATTTGAGGTGTGCAATCCAACTCTTGACGGATGATTTGCACCGGTTTGCTCCGGATTGATTCATTGTAGTCGGTTTTTTTCCAGCCTGGAAATCCTAAGAAATCTTCATGAAGCTAGCCAATAGGCCCATAGAAAGCCCGTCTCGCGAGAGGGGATTGGGAGATACAATAGGGAGTCTCAAGAAGCGCTCGACGAAGGTGTTTTGTTTGCGGAGATCGGTTGGAGACGATGGTAGTAAAACCCTTGGTTTTTGTGCTAGGCGCCGGCGGGCATGCCAAGATGGTCATCGAGACCCTTGTCTCGATGGATCGCTACGAGCTCTACGGATGCTTGGATACCGCGCCGACGTCCGAGAAACTTTTGGGTTTCCCGATCTTCCCTGAGAATCCTCAGACGCTAGCGACGTTGCTTGATGCCAAAGCCCACGCATTGGTCGCCTTAGGAGACAACAAGCTTCGTCAGCGAGTGACTTTGAAGCTACAGGAGCTTGGTTTTTCCTTTGCCACGGCGATCGCACAGAGCGCCTACGTCTCCCCATCGGCAATCGTCGGTTCGGGTACGGTGATTATGCCCAAAGCAGTCGTTGGGGCATCGGCCAAGATAGGCCAAGGAGTTGTGCTCAATACGGCCAGTTCGGTCGATCACGATGTCGACATCGGTGACTTTGTGCATGTGGCTCCGGGTTGCCATTTGGCTGGCAATGTTCGGGTGGAACAAGGTGCGATGCTTGGGATAGGCACGTGCGTGATTCCTGAGCGTCACATTGGGGCTTGGGCGATCCTTGGAGCCAATTCGACGGTCGTCCGGGATGTTCCTGCCGGGACCACTTACATCGGCACGCCTGCGAGGCAATCCTCTGCGGGCAACGGTCGAACTAGGGAACCTTAGACGGAGCCATTTGCGACCGATGGGTATTTCGAGATCGGTATTTATCAAACGCTATCGGATGCAGATTGAACTGGCTGTGCACCTGCCTTGGATTTCTGACTCATCGCGGGAATCGGATTCGCTGGTGTGGCATTCATGGCATCCGAAACTCGCTGGTCATCATGCTCAGGTCAAGTGGGAGAGTTTTCGTCAGGAGATGGATGGAAATGTGTTCCCAAGTTTGGCCAGTCGTGAGGGTTGCAGACAATTGATGCGAGAACTCTCGGTCAAAAATACGTTTGTGCCTGAGGCGACCTGGTTGGCTTGTAGCAGCGAGTCGTTGGGCAAGGAGATGGGGGTCGGTACGATTCAGGGATTGCGTTCCGGACCGGTACATGGAGCGATTCAGAACATCGGCGTAGTCGAGGCTTGGCGTGGCCGAGGGGTCGGTAAAGAACTGATTCGAAGGGCCTTGCGAGGCTTTTACTTGACGGGTTGCCGCATGGTGACATTAGAGGTCACGACGCATAATTTTCGAGCTATCGAACTCTATGAGTCGGTCGGATTTGAAACCATCGAGACGGTCTACAAATACAGCTTGGGTGGATAATCTCTATTTGATAGCACTGGGAACTAGCCCCCGAGCTTAAAGAGCCGACGAATCGACTTGGCTAACGACTCTCGGTGATCTTCGTGGGGAGCGTCGCGGAGCGATTGCAATGGGCCATGGAGGAGCTTATTGATCACACGATCGACCGACTGTTGGATTTCCTGTTGCACCTGTGGGCTTAGCTCCTGCAGCGCTTGTTTTCCAAAGAGTCTTTGCAGTTCGGAATCGCGAATCGCAACGGCTTGATCTTTCAAGGCACGGATGGTGTCTGAGGATTGTCGCAGATCCCAGTCGGCAAGGATTCGCTGGACTTCTTCGTCGATGATCTTTCTGGCTTTGGGGAGTTGTTGTCTGCGGAAGGCTTCGTTGCGTTGGCAGACGCTTTGGAGATCATCGACCGAATAGAGATAAACGCTCGGCAGTCTCCCGATGGAGGCTTCAAAGTCCCGAGGAACAGCAAGATCGAGGATCAGCAGATTGCCTCTTGTACGCTTGCTCAGGATCGATCGCATGCGCGACTCAGTAAGGATCGGTTCGGGTGCACCGGTGGTGCTGACGACCAAGTCGGCTTCGACCAGAAGATTATCCAACGACTCCCAAGGTTGGGCTCTGAGTTGGTAATTTTTGGCAACCGATTCCGCGCGCTCGAAGGATCGATTGACGATGTCGACATTCTTTGCATTGGCATCGATCAGATACTGAAGGGTTTCGACTCCCATTTCGCCACTACCGATCACGACGACTTTCTTGTCGTCGAACCGCTCGTAGAACTCGGAGGCGACTTCGCTAACAGCAACGCTTGGAATACTGACTCTTCTGCGGTGGATTTCCGTTTCGCTTGTGACCCTTTTGGAGACTTGGTTGGCATGCTGAAAAAGGGAATGCATCACGGGCCCAGCGGCCCCTTGAAGTTTGGATCGATCGTAAGCATCCCGGACTTGGGCCGGGATCTGAGATTCACCCACTACCAGCGAATCGATACTGCTGACGACACTAAATAGGTGCTCGATGGCTAGCCGATCCTCTCGGACTCGGAAGTGATCTTGGACGGTCCGGAGTGGGATGTTGTGAAAATCGGAAACTAAAGCTTCGAGCTCCCCACCTGTTGCTATCTTGTCGTGTTCGTGCGAGCCGCAGTAGAGTTCAACTCGATTGCAAGTGTTGATCAAAACGGCCTCGCCCTCGGAGTAGCGTTCCTTCAGCAGCGCTAAAACTTCGGTGACTTGCTCGGATGTAAAGGCAACTTGTTCACGAATCTCTAGGGGCGTTTCGTGGTGGCTGCAGCCGATCATTCGCAGCTTCATGCAGCCCCCCGATTCACGACAGGTAGTTGCGATGGCTTCGGATCGGTCTTGATAGCCCCATGAGGGGCCGTTACGACGGCTGCTAATGCTGCTACGACGATGGCAAACGAGAGGATATTCAAGGCGGCAGTCCATTCACCTTTACCCCGTGTCGAGGATATCTTCTGCGCGACTGCCGCGATGCATAACCAAATGAATAGAGCCGTAGTCAGGAGAATGCCGCGATCGGTCCAAGCGACAAAGCCATCGCGGGTGAAATTCATGATGGCTCCGGATACCACACCAAAACCGATCGCTGCGGCGCTGCCAAGAATGCAGGTTCGACCCATTTGCTGCAAATATTCCAAAGAGGGCAACCTAAAGTTCCAGCCCATCGCTGGGGCGCGTTTGAGCTTCCAAGCATGCACAAAGTACATCACCGCCGAAGCAAAACCCAAGGCAACTAGAATCGTTCCAAGGAGCATGGCCATCGAATGAACCATACGCCAAAAGGAAACTGTCGATGTTGCTCGACCCATCGGACTCTCCGATGGAAAAACCACTGCCAAGCCAACGAGGATCAGAATCAAGGGCAATAGAAACAACCCGATCTGTTTATCCGATCGTCGCCAAAGCATCACACAGTAGGCGAGGGCGATAACCCAAGCTGCGACAATCGACCAATCGGCCCAAGTCTTTAGATACCGTATTCCCAGATCTTGCAAAGCACTTTGAAAGACCAAGTCGACCAAGTAGAGCGTGTGGGTTAGCCATGCAAGGAGAAACATGCCCACCGACACCCTGACCACCCACCTGCGTGTCAAGTCGCTCGAGGAGGCGAAGCGAAGAGTTTCCAGAATCAGAACCAGCAGGTAAGCAATTAGGAAGCAAGTCGCATTAGGCATCTTGGGAAACTCCTCGGAAACGGCTGGTCGCAAAAAAAAATCCCCGTGCTTGTCTTGCACAGGGATCGTTGATCGCCAGTAAGCGAAAAACCTAGTCGCCCGCCAAAGACCGATCAATCCCAGTCTTCTTCTTCGTCCTCTTCCTCTTCCTCGTCGTCGTCATCATCCCAGTCATCTTCTTCGTCATCCCACTCATCCTCTTCATCTTCATCCTCTTCGTCCTCGTCCTCGTCGTCGTCCCCTTCGACTTCCTCCCATTCGTCGTCCTCTAGCTCTTCATCCTCCTCGAACTCTTCGTCGTCCTCTTCATCTTCCTCTTCGTCGTCTTCAAACTCCTCTTCGTCCTCGAATTCTTCGTCCTCTTCGTAGTCCTCGTCTTCTTCGTCTTCGATGTCGTCTTCATCGTCAGCCATGACGATCTGGGATTCTAAATCCGACCAATGGAAGTCAAGCCAATCAACATTCCGCGATGCGACCCCAACGGCTGTCAGCTTGGCGGTGTTTGTCTCTTTCACAGTGATCGTTTCTTTCACGGTGATTGTCTTTCTCACGGGGACACCTTGTTGTTCTTTTCGAGGGTTGTTCTTTTCGCGAAGGGTAAGGCTTCGCGGTTTGATCTGACCGACTAATTGTAACTTCCGATTCGATGGGGCAATCTATCCATCAAAGCATCGAACTTCAATATCTGATAGGTAAAAAATCCGCCGGAAAAATGCCCGTCGATTGAAATTACCTCTCAGACGGTTCGTCGGTCAAAGTGTTCCGGATCCTGGAAGCAATTTCCGACTCTTGCTGAAGAATTTTCTGGAATCGAGGAAGATTGTCGACCGCTTTCAAACCAAATAACTTCAAAAAAGTCTTGGTTGTCTCGTAAAGAAACGGCCTGCCGAGATCCTCCTCTCGACCGGAAATCCTGACCAAATCCCGCTGAATCAATTGCCGTAGCACTTCGTCGCAGGCCACCCCACGGATCGACTCGATCTCGGCACGAATAACCGGTTGACGGTAAGCTACGATCGAGAGTGTTTCGAGCATCGCTGGGCTCAGGAGTTGCTCCGAAGGAACCTCATCGGACCTTCTGATCCATAGCGCAAACTGTTTTCTGGTAAGCAGTTGCAGTCCACCAGCGACCTCTTCGACCCGGTAGGCACGGCCCTGACGATCGTAGTCTTGATTCATCTGCGAAACAGCAGTTCGCACCGCTGTCGGGTCGGGAAAACCTGTCAGTATCCCAAGCTGCTTTGCCGAAATCGGTTCGTTGATCACCATCAAGACCGCTTCGAGGAGTCGCAAGTCGCCAGAACTACCCGAAGAGGATTTCTCACCAAGAGGCTCCTTAAGAGGCTCTTTCTTGCGTTTCCACCAAACCACCGGATTACCCTTGTTAATGAAACGTTAAGCTCGCGATTGGTCAGCCGCCCCCTTACAATAGCATCCCAGCATGAGTCGAACCAAGACGGGTTGGCAAAGTCACAAGGGGCTTTCTTTTTTATGAGCACTGCAAGCGGGCAATCTGTCGTGTCGACATCGCCAAGTGCCAAACCGGCTAAGAATCCAAGAAAGCCCGGGCGGGCCTTGATGTACTTGATCAGCCTCATATCGCTGATCATGGGCTTGGTCGTGATTATCCAATTCTGTTACACCAGCGGTGAGGAAATCAACCCGGCGAACTTTCAGACACGCAGCTTCTTGGTCTATCGCATCCCAGGAACCAATTTGCAATTTCTGCCGACTTTTCGACAACCCACCACATCACCTATCCCCGCAGAGGTTCTCAGAAACCTAAAAACAAATGCGTCTGCCCCGACTTGGCATGTCTTCAAATCCAACTCCTACGGTGGCGAGTTTTTTCCTGCCAGTTTGCTCCTCAATGCACTCAGCCGAAACGACCCCGATTGGAATCCCTATTGGAACGGTTGGTCAAAGGGCCATCCCAAGCTTGCTGTAGTCCTTTGGCCGCTGATTCAATCGATGGCTATTGGGCAGCTATACAACGAGATTCCAGAGACTCTAAGGTTTGCAGAGGGGTATCAGGGTTCACCGGATGCCTTTGAAAAAGAACTCCTGACCGAGGTCCACCGGCTGGTGCAAGAACGTAAAGCGATCTACGAGACCGCAAAAGACCGTCCCTCGGGAAGTGCGGCTCAGGAGCAAGGGATCCCAGAGTGGCAAGACGTTCAAAAGTGGCTCGATGCTCACACGATCCCTTAGTGAAACGCCCCGATAATCTCACGATCCACTGACGAGGAACTCAAGCAAATCGCGTACCTCCTGGTCGCTCAGCGTATCGAGCAAACCGCTTGGCATCAGTGAGGATCGAAGCTCTTTGCGATTTTCAATATCGTGTTTTTGAAACGTGACCTCTTGGCCATAGTTGTTTCGGTAAACCTCGTTGCTCGAGGATCGAAGCAGTATCCCCGTAAACTCTGTGCCATCGGCTAATTGCAAAAGAGTCGTATAGAACTGCGGTGCAACTTCACGGTTCGGCTCCAGGATCGAAGCAAGAATCTCTCTACGGCTGCCTTGTTTGGAGATCAAACTCAAGTCCGGTCCTACCACATTGCCTCGCCCATCGTAGCGATGGCATTGCGAGCAAGAGGCACCGGCGACATGGAAGAAAATCCGCCGGCCTGCTTGCGGATCGGCTACTCCTTCAATCGCATCGAGACGGCTGAGCCATTGTTCGACGCTCCTAGTTGATTTCGATGGATCCGAGATAGATGGATTTGGAATCCATCCACTTTGACGCGATACCCTCTGGGCCTCACGCCCCAACGGATTGGATGAATTTACCGCCAGTTGCTGGATCATGTGTTTGATCTGGTCATCGGCTGTGCCGATCAGACCGGCCAAGGCATCGAGTCTTGTCGCCTCCTGAATCGATTCGTTTTTGAGGATCTGGCTCAATACCTTTTGCGAATCTTGATCTTTTCGCATGGCCAAACTGCGGACAACCTCTTGGGTCAATTCCGCGTTGTTTCGATCGAGCAAAACTTTCAATGCATCGAGACTGAGGCTCTCGTTGCCAACAGGTGCTAAACGCAAAGCATAAGCTGCGATCCGAGGCGGGGTTTGTGGGTTGGTGATCCGATCGACGAGCATCTTTGTGTCGGTGACACCTTGGCTAGGTTTGCCCTGGAGCGTGTTGATCGCCGCAAGGGCGGCTTCAAAAAGCCTGTAGTCGAGCTTGGGATCATCGAGCATCGCCTGGATCTCGGGCAAGTAGTCCTTCCAAAGAGCATCTGCGATCCATCGAATTGCCTCGAAGCGAATCTCTGGATCCTCCTGTGGCCACATGAGCTTGACCCAGCGTGGATCCTCTAGATTCTCTTTGCGCATGGCAACAAACGCAGCAAGCTTTCGATGGATTGGCAATTCTTGCCAGTGGTCTTTGCTCCAGGCTTTTGCAACTCTTGCAAGTGCCGTCTGCGCCGCATCAGACAAGTACTTGTCGCTCCCTTCGATCCATGCAAAGAGAGTTTCCTCAGAGAGTTCCTCTTGGCTCAAAACCTTACCTGACCGGAGACGATCTGCCAGTTTCGCCTCAGGAGGCATCGTCGAATCGGATCGGTCGAGCCAGTGAGCCTTGTCAGGATCAATTTCGAGTTTCCAGAGTCGGCCAAGTCCATGCAGTTCATAGGATGGCGAAACCCAATCGACAAAGTAGTACTCTGTATCGCTCTTGCGAACCATTCCGGTAGGGCGAAACATATCACTACCCCGAAGCAGTTCGATCCGCTTGGCCCCAAGCGTTGCACCTTGCCATTTCAATGGATAGTAATCGATGCAGTGATTGCTCCAGGAGGGAACCATCACTCCCGAACCAAGACCCACTACCGCACAGGGTCCTTCTCCACTCGAATGGATCATCCCAAGTGTTCCCCGCAGTTCCCCATTCCAGCAAACAAAAGGGTGAACCGGTGCACTACCATAGACATACTGAAACCCATAGTCGCCACCTTCGACGACGTGCAGCAGTCGACAGGGTGGTCGACTGCCCGGATCGTTCTCCGCAGCGAACAAAACTCCATCGCCCCGCATCCATAAACCGAAGGGATTCCAAAAGCCCTTGGCAATCCTTCGCAGTCCCTTGCCATCTTTGCTGCAGTAGAAAACACCTCCCTCACCGCGTCCCCGCAAGATATTCGAATCGCTATCGTAGAGCGCCCAATCCTTACCAAAATTCTCACCGAGGGAAAAAATCAGCCCGCCATCGTTGTGCCATGTCATCCCGCTAAGTCCGTTGTGGGGATAGTCTGCCTCGGTATCCAAACGAGCGATCAACTCCTGGGTATCTCCAACCCCATCGTTGTCAGCGTCTTTGATACGCAAAATCCGATCGCGCTGGGCAATGTAAAGCCAACCCTCGGGACCAGCCAAAAGCTGCATGGTCGTTTTGGTGTTGTTGTAATAAACGCGACGGTTTTTTCCTTGAGGATCAAAAACCAAAATTTCATCGCTCTCGGGACCTTGATATCCCGCAGGCCTGAAATGGGTATGACAAGCGACGACCCAAAGATTGCCTTCAGGATCCAAATCGATCCCCGTAGGTGTGGCCAAATCCGGATGCTCAGCCAGCAGCGTCACCTTGACCCCAGGCTCAACCGCCACCACATTTGGTGCCGTCTTGTCAGGCTCCTGCGAGAAAACCGCACAAGCACCAACCATCGACACTAGCAACATCAACGCTTGGGATGGATACATGATGAATCGTTCCAAAGACGCAAAGAGCGAATCCGGAACATTCGGCCGATAGATTGTCAGCCGACACAACCGGTCGCTGAGGCCACAAAAGAAACTACCCCGCTAGGACTCGAACCTAGAATAAAGGAACCAAAATCCCTTGTGTTGCCAATTACACCACGGGGCAAGGCAAATGAAGTCGCAAAAGTGTAGCCACCTGAGCCAGATGTGGCAACCGGAAACCAAGCTAAATCAACGAACCCGCCCAAGCTCTGGGGTCATGGCCACCATAAGCTGCTGTCGCTTGCGAATCACATAGTATTTCGATGGTGATCCCTGCTTGAAATTCGGGCTCGCTAAAATCCACTGCAGATTTTCCATGCTCACCGTCTGCCACTCCATGATCCCAACAATGATGTCACCAACCATCAGCCGATTCCTGGCCGCAGGACTCCCAGGCCGAACTTCGGTAATCCTAAGCCCCCCTCGATAATCTTCACTTATACTAGAAACCTCCGAGAGAGCTGCCGGCGCGACCCGAATACCAATTTGCTCCCAAGCCATTTTCGCGACGGTCACTTCGGATTGGCTCGCACCAGATCCTTTGAGTTGCAAAGTTTGGGTGGTTCGAGATTCACCGCGGACAAGCGAAACTTCGGCCGTGTCCCCAGGACGGCTTTCGAGCAAAGCCAACTCGATATCCAAACGCGTTTGAACTGGTTGACCGTTGATCTTCTCGATGATGTCGCAAGCATGAAGGGCTTGAGAATTGGACTCCTCAGGCCGATCGCTTCGGAGCATGAGTCGCCCCTGGCCCTTTTCGAACGATCGGGTTATCTCTAGCCCATGTTCGATCGGTTCACGGCGAACGGAAGCGACCAAGTTGGCCATGATCTCAAGCGCCGAATCGATGGGGATGGCAAAACCGATCCCTTGTGCTCCGACCCTGACTGCCACATTGATCCCGATGACATCGCCATCGAGATTCAGTAGCGGCCCGCCAGAGTTGCCCGGGTTGATGTCGGCGTTGGTCTGAATCAGATCCTTGTACTCCTGCGTTCCGTTGACTGGAATATCACGGTGCAGGGCGCTGATGATCCCCTGAGTCACCGTGTTTTGGTAGCCAAAGGGGTTTCCAATAGCGACAACGGTTTCACCTCGCATGAGATCCGAAGAGGTGCCGAACTGGATGGTGGGAAGTTCTTTGACTGCAGGGATCTTGATCAATGCCAAGTCGGTCTCTGGGTCATAGTTAAGCAACTTGGCAATCGCGGTCGAACCATCCGAGAGGGTTACTTCGATTCGACCAACATCTTCAACGACATGAAGGTTGGTGATGATGTAACCTCGGCGATCGATGATCACACCGGTTCCCATCCCATTGACTTCCTGCTTGGATCCAGCACCACTGGAAGACGCTGTGGAAATGACTTTGTTCCCTTGGATACTCACGACCGCTGCTTCTGCGCGTTGGATGGCGCGCACGATCGGACTAACCCTGGAACTTGGATCCGTAGCTTGTGCCGAAACTGATCCGACCGAGAGGCTCAAACCGACCGCCACACATGTCAGGCGCAGTAGCGATAGGCTTGTGATTGAAAAACGAAAGCTCATTCTGGGCCCGGGTTTCTGCTCGGGGATACTTCTCCGGAGAAGGTCTTCCTCGCGGAGAATGTGTGCAACTTCGACGTCTAGCTATGCAGGAATTGCGGGTCCCACCGCCAGTTTCGACGACGCCGTTAGCATCGGATCTTCCGCTTGTCGGGCATGATGCAGATCAAAAACGTGTTAACAATCACCCCACAAGGATGACTTTCTCTAGATTACCAAGACCACCCAGAGTGAATCGATCAGGATCGATCGTTAAGCTTTATCCAGGAGGCCAATCCAGCGCCCGGCCACCGAGGATGTGATAATGAAGATGGGGGACCGATTGACCACCATCGTTCCCAATGTTCGTCACAACGCGATAGCCCGAGTCGTTCAGGCCTCGCAGTTGGGCCACATGGGCCACAACCCATTGCAAATGTCCTAGCAACTCCTTGTCCTCTTGCATTGCATCGGCCAGCGATCGAATCGGTTGCTTAGGGATTACCAGAACATGCGTCGGTGCCTGAGGGTGAATGTCCTCGAAGGCCAATGACCACTGATCCTCATAAACAATCTTGGCCGGTATCTCCTTACGAATGATTTTCGAGAAAACGGTCTCCGACATGTTTTATCTCTTCTTTCGGTTCTTTTTGACTCATCAGAAAGATCGCATCAATCCGAATATTTTACCAAAGCCACAACCGATAAGGGAGTCTCATGCTAGCAATTCAACACAGGTTTCATCGTCCGAGCCGTTGGGCGTTCCTGGCATCGCTTTGGGTCTGCTTTGCGGGTTGTTCGATCTGCCCCTCACCCTACGATTACGACTATGGTACCTATGGGACAAAAACCCCCAGGACCAATATGAGTCAAGGTCGCGTAGGATCGGTCTTTAGCGAGTCGGCGTACCAAAACGCAAATCACGACATGATCGCTTTGCCCGAAGATATTTCGATCGAGGGATCCTTGGACCAAGGCATTGAACTGGCTCCTGGAGAAATCATCATCCAGTAGACTCCAGTGGATTTCCGAGTCATCTTGACGCAAGCGTGTGAATTTAGGTAACCAGGGGATTTCTGGAATCTTCCGAATACCCTGGTCATTCACAAGGCTGTGCGTCTGATGGTATGGAAACCTATAGAGCGGACTGGCATCTCGCGGCGTCGTGTGTTGATTGCAGGCCTCTCGATGTGGCTCGTCAGCGGTTGCAAGCTCTTAACGCGCGAAAATCCCGACGAGCTGGATATCGCGAATGCTAAACTCAAGGAGACCTTGGCCGATCCGGATCGTTTGCGATTGATTAACGAGGTGGCTCGTGTGTCGGGTGCAACGCCACGACGATTTGAGTCCTTGGGCCTGATCACCAATCTGCCTGGTACTGGAGGGGTCGTCAAACCCAGTCCGCAGCGCGAGATGATGCTCCAGGAAATCCGTCGAAACGATATCCTCGACGCTCAGCGGGTGCTCGATGCTCCGACAACAGCTACAGCCAAAATCAGTCTGATTGCCAATCCCTGCGACGATAAAGGGGATATGGCCGATGTCCTTGTCGAGTGCTCAGCCGAATGCGAAGCTACCGATCTTCGCGAAGGGCATCTGATGGAGTCGCATTTGTTTGAGTACTTCAGCCTCAGCGATAGCCAACTTCGCAAGAGCCACGAGCGCGCGACAGCCAAGGGGGACTTATTGGTCTATCCGGCTTCCTATTCAAAGACAAATCAAATCAATCCGCTCCAAGGGGTGATCTTAAGCGGTGGTAAGATCAAGGACGAATCGCGGATGGCGATCTTGGTCTCGAAAGATTATCGACATGTCCATTGGATCAAGGCCATGGAGAGTGCGATCAATCGTCGCTTCTACTACCAGGATGCAGGCAAGCAGGTCACGGTGGCAAAGGGAAAGAATGATCGAGAAATTCGTATCGCATCTCTTCCCAAGTACCGACTCGATCCGACCCATTATCTCGGAACGATTCTTCTGTTGGGTTTTGCTGAAACGGAAAAACAGGTCTCTGAGCGGTTGGTGTTCTGTCGGCAGATGTTGGGTGATCCTCAACTCGCACGCCGGGCTGCCTGGGAGCTCGAAGCCATCGGAAACAGCGAAGCAATCGATGCTCTCAAAGTAGCCTTGGCCAACGAGAACGAACAAGTCCGATTCTATGCAGCCCACTCGCTGGCTTACATGGATCAACCTGAATCCGTTCCTGTCCTTGAGAGTCTAGCGAGGACCTCACCGCAGTACCGAGCCCACTGCTTGATTGGACTAAGTATCAACGAACATCCTTCAGCCCGCGAATCTCTCGAATCGCTTTTGCAGGATCCTGAAGCCGAAGTCCGTTTCGGCGCATATTGGTATCTTCATCATCGCGATGCTCGCAATCCGATGATCGCAGGAGAGCCGATCGGAGAAGCATTCCGTTTGGTACGTATCCCAAGCGATCATGCGCAGGTTTGCGTATCGATGGAACGACGCTCCGAGGTGATTCTCTTTGGTTCAAACCCAAAACTCTCGCTCACAAAAACCCTCGAGCCAACTCCCTATCTTCGAATCACTCCGATGCCTAGCGGCTTGATCCGAGTGGCCAAACGGACCTTAAGCGGAGAGGTTCTCCAAACGATCATCACTGCGGATTTTGTCTCTTTGGTCAAAGCGATGCTCGCCGTGGAAGGCAACTATGGAGATATTGTCCACACGCTCGATGCGATCGAGCAAACCGGGGGATGCTCGGCACCCATCGCATTGCACCCATTGCCTCGCTCTGGTCGGCTCTATGGCCAAAAGACAGAGATCGACGCACAGCCTGCCGAGTCGCCTGATACTGAGACCGAAGGCTCAAGCAGTGAGGATTCCGATAGCCAAGAAAAAGTGGGCTCGGGTGTCGATGCGACCGAAAGTGTGATCAAGTCGTACAGCACCTCGAAGACCCCTTGGTATCGCCGCATGCCGTTTACAAAATCCTCTGACTGAGGGAACGCATGTTACAAGCGCTGGAACTCTCAGGCTTCAAAAGCTTCGCGGATCGAACGCGGTTTGAATTCCCCGACGGGATTACCGTGGTCGTTGGGCCTAATGGTTCCGGAAAATCCAATGTCGTCGATGCCATCAAATGGGTGCTAGGTGCCCAGAGCGCAAAAGCTCTCCGCGGTGCGGATATGACCGACGTGATCTTCAAAGGCTCGGCACAAGGGGGCCGTAAACCCGCTAACAGCGCCGAGGTCACGCTGGTTCTCGATAACCGCAAGCGAATACTGCCAGCCGACTTAGACGAAGTCCAGGTGAGCCGTCGGGTGTATCGAAGCGGCGAAGGTGAATATGCAATCAATGGTCGCCCTTGCAGACTCAAAGATGTCCGAGAGCTCTTTCGAGGAACCGGGGTCGGATTCGACGCCTATAGCCTGATCGAGCAAGGTAAAGTGGATCGACTTCTCCAATCCTCGGCCAAGGATCGCAGGGCGATCTTTGAAGAGGCCGCAGGTATCTCTCGATTCAAGGCTCGCAAGCTGGATGCTGAAAAGCGGATGGCTCGGGTCGATCAGAATCTCATTAGGCTACACGATATTGTCGAGGAAGTTCGAACGCGACTCGAATCGCTCAAGAGTCAGGCAACCAGGGCCCAGCGCTTTCGAGAACTCAATGCGAAAATGCTCTCCCAACGCCGTTTGCTCGGACTCTTGGAACGCAAAGAGCTAGAAAGCCAGTTGGCCAAAACCAACGAGCAAATGAATCAGTCTCTCGAGCAAAAAGACTCCTTTGAAACACAACTTACACTCCTGGAAAAACACATTCAGCAAGCAAACGAGTCAGTGGATCAAAGCCAACAAGCTCTTGATGCTTGCAATCGACAGATTGTTCAGATGCAGACTCTAGGAGCGCAAAAAACCAGCGAATTAAGCGCTGCCAGACAAAGGCATTCCGAATGGCTCACCGAACAAGCAAACCTAGAGGATCGCATCGCGTCACTCCAGCGGCGGGTCTCGATCAGCCAAGAGGAGATCACGCAGCGAAACAGTGAAATGGAGCAACTCCATTCCCAGCGACAAGCGATGGTCGAATCGCTCGCCCAACTCGATCTGCAGTGCAAAGCCCAAGACGAGCAGCTCGGAGCTCATCGGATCGCGTTGGACCAACTCCGACTCGATCAACAGAACCTACGTGAAGAAATATCTAAGTGCCGTTATGATTCGTCCCTCTATGAATCGCAACTCGAGCAGCTTTCTGAAACCATCCAAAGAAGAAAACTCGAAGCCGAATCGATCGCACAACAGATCCAGTTGTTGCAGTCCGAATCGCAGCGATTAGCCGCCGAAAAGCAGCAAGCCTACGATCAGCACATCCAAGCGATCGCTCATCGAGATTCGGCCCAGAAATCGCTCGAGCAAATCACAAGATTGCAAGACGAGCAACTTCAAGAAGTTCTCGATTTGCAGTCTCAGATTCAGGGCCTGCGCGAGCGCGCAAAGGTACTCGAAGAACTAGAAGTGCAGTTTGCAACGGCAGGAAAAGGGGGCCAGCAACTCATTCGGGCCGCTGCAGACTTAGTCGATCGCAAATCAAAAGAACACGCTTATTCGCTAGAAACGAATCTCGTCGAACGAACTGCAAAGAGCATCCAAGGTATCGTCGCAGACTTGATCCGATCAGAACTGCACCTTGCTCCATTGGTCGACGTGGCTCTAGGCTCCCATGCCGATGCAGTGGTCTTGGCCGACGGACAACTGATCGATTGGCTTCAAGAAGGTAAACTTCAGCCTGAGGGGAGAGTGACACTCTTGAGGCTCGATCGACTCCCTGCCCGAAGGACGGGTGAGAAAATCCAACTCGATGGGCTTCGTGGTGTACTTGGTCGAGCCGATCGATTGGTACGATACGAACTGGCACATGAACCTCTTGTCCGTTCGTTGCTCGGGACAACTTGGTTTGTCGAATCGCTCGCCGTCGCCCTGGAACTAAGCCATCTTCGGGGGGCAGGCTTACGGTTCGTTACAGCCGAGTGCCAGTTGGTCGATAGCGATGGGAGCATCACCATCGGTTCTCTGCAGGCTGGACTCGGGTTGGTTTCAAGACGCAGTGAGATGCAAGCGGCCCAAGAACAAATCGAGCATCTACAAAACCAATTCATCGAGGCTAAAACAACTCTCGAACAAACGCAATCCGAGCATCGAAGCGCAACCGAGCAAGTACGATTGGCAGAGCAACAGGTCTACAGCACTCAAACGATTGCCGACTCGATCGAAACCCGACTCTCTGCACTGTCGAGCCGATCCGTAGAACTCGACTATGAATACCAAGCCAAAGAACGGGAGATTTCCCAACATCACACGAACCGATCCACACTCGAAGGCTCTGTCGGCGAGTGCCAGTTACTATTGGATCGACTCAACGAACAAGCCCATGCTCTGCAAGAGTCGCTGACGCAAACCGAAAAAGAATTTGAAACCCTCGATAAACAAGCCCGCGTGACAAATAACCAGTTGGTCGATAGCCGAGTGGCGACGGCCCGCCTCGAACAACGCATCGATGGCCTTCGTACAACACTCGAACAACTTCTCAACGATACCAATGAACGAAACCATCACGTCGAGGCTGCCGAGGAGAGTCTTGCAAACCTAGCCCATCGTATCGTCGAGATCACCGCTTCGATCGAGAATCTACGGACTCAGTTGACAAGTGAAGATGAACAATTGGTCCAATTACAGCAAACCCGCCTGGAGGCTACATCGACGCTCGAAGCCAAGCAATTTGAACTGCAAAGTGTCCTGCAAAACCGAGATGGACTCCAAAGGCAGATCGATAAATGGACAGATCGATTAACCAATTACCAGCAGGAACAAAGCCGAATCGCTGAGCAAATCCAATCGTTCGTCAGTCGCTACCTAAGCGACTACCAGATCGATCTCGATGAGCAGGATCCACAGTCCGATCCGCAACTCCTTGAGTCGTCCGATCGCTATGCGCTCGAGTCCCAAATCAACTCCCTGCGACATGAAATCCAAACAGCAGGGAGTGTGAACCTCGAAGCCCTCGATGAACTCGAGCAACTCCAGACCCGTTACGATACCCTATTTGCTCATGAGAAGGATTTGCTGGAAGCCAAATCGACGCTCCTCAAGACGATGCAAAAGATCGATGCCGATTCGCAAACCCTCTTTGTCGATACGCTCGAAAAAATCCGAGCCAACTTTCAAACACTCTACCGCAAATCCTTCGGCGGTGGACACGCAGACATCGTCTTAGAAAACCCTGATGACCCCGAAAGCGGCATCGAGATCCTCGCAACACCACCAGGCAAAACAACCTTCAGCAATAACCTTCTAAGCGGCGGCGAAAAAGCCCTCACGGCCGTCTCGCTCATCATGGCATTCTTTCAACATCGACCGAGTCCTTTCTGCGTCTTGGACGAAGTCGATGCACCTTTTGATGAGGCCAACATCGGACGATTCGTCAATGTCCTCAACGAGTTCCTCGATACCACCAAGTTCATCGTCGTGACGCACAGCAAAAAGACCATGACGGCCGCAGATATGATCTATGGCATCACCATGCAGGAAAGTGGTGTCTCCAGACAAGTCTCGGTGAAATTTGAAGAAGTCGATGACCGCGGGAATGTCATCCGCCGCGAGAACAAAGCTGCTTAACAGATCCCCTTAAGCCCCCAAATTCGGGCTTTTTTTGACGATCTACTTAAACCCTTGGCAAATCGTGCCGAATAAAACGATGATCTGGTCAACTTACGCAGCTTAACAACTCCACAGCCATGCAAATCCAATCAACACGCTTCGGCCAACTCGAAATCAGTCACTCCGATCTGATTTTTATGCCGCACGGCCTGATCGGATTCGAAGACTACCGTCACTGGGTTTTGCTAGCATCTCGTGAGACCGAAGAACTAGCTTGGATGCAGAGTGTCGCTCTGCCGGCAGTCGCCCTGCCGATGATCAGCCCCCGTCGCTTCGTCCCGAACTATCGACTCCAGGTCAACCGAAGGGATCTCGATGTGCTGCAAATGCACGCGAAAGATCAAGTCTATGTCTTGTCGGTGCTTAGCAAAAACGGCAACAACTGGACGACCAATCTCAAAAGTCCCGTGATCCTAAACTCGACGCGTCGATTGGCGGTCCAGGTCGTGGTGATTGACGATCAACCTCTCACTCAGCCGATCATCTTGACAGATGCTTTCGAACTCCAAAAGGTGGCCTAAGGCAACCGAACGCTCAAGCGGCTAGCTGTGATATTGCCGGCAAAGCATCTCTCGACATCATACGATTCGAGCCTAGGACGCAGTTGGTAGTTGCTGCGATACTTGATGATTTGCATGTCGCTCGAAACATCCGCCTGATCTTGATCTTCAATCGCTGCAAAATCATAAGCAAGCATCTGCGGTTCAGGCTCGCAAGGAGCGATAGCCAGCTCGACTTCAGTGTGATCGACCACCGGAAGATTGACGTTCCAAAACTGATCTGTTTGAAGCTCGATCAAATGCAACTGTGTCCAAGCATGGATCGCTCTTAGGGCTGAAAGGGCCCAATCCCGTGGCCGATCTCTGCGCAGGTATTGCGATACGGCCATCGCTCGAAAGCCCATCAAGGTTGCTTCCCGAGCTCCAGCCACCGTCCCGCTGTAATGGATATCGACACCCAGATTCCCTCCCTCATTGACTCCCGATAGAACCCATTTGGGACGAATCTGTAAATACTTGATCGCAATTCGAACGCAATCGGCGGGTGTCCCAGATACCTTCCAGCTCTTGGCATCGACTTGCTGAATCGAAAGAGCCTCAGCCGTCGTGACTGCGTGCGAACAACAACTGCGAACCGTATCGGGGGCTACGACAGCAACTGAACCGATTTTCGAGACTGCCCGAACCAGAGACGTTAAGCCTTCGGCCTCGATCCCGTCGTCGTTGGTCAGCAAAAAGTCGACGTCCAAACCGCTTAGCACGTGAGCCTCAAAAGGGTCTGGTGCGAGGACTCAAGGAGTTGGTCGTAATCATAATCCTCGACATCCTCCCCGATAAGCTCGACTTCGTAGTAACCTTGGTAACCACCCTTTTCAATGGTTTGAATGATAGGAGCGATCGGAACGCGTCCATGACCAAGCAAACATCGGTTCTGCGAACCGCTAGGGGCCGCCTTGGAATCACCGCACTGCACGAGTCGGATGTGTGGGATAATTTCTGGGAGCCTTTGAATGACCCTAGGATCCTGTGCCATGTGATAGCAATCAAAGACGATTCCTAGATTGTTTTGATCGATTTGAGCAAGCACCTCGAGCGTCTCAGGGATGTCGGTCAAAAACGAAAAATCGCGAGCACAACCCGAGTGCATTGGCTCGAGAGCTAACTCAACTCCAAGCACCGATGCGGCCTGGGCGACTTCTTTCAATGCTGAAACCAGAAGCCGTCGCACATGGCTGCGAGTGTGTCCGGCCCGAGATCCTGCCAGGATGACCAAACAATCGGCTTGAAGTTCCGCAGCAGTGTGAACCGCATCGAGCGCATCGCACAACGATTCGGTATGCGATCGACCCTCGAATCCAGTAAACCCACCAGCCCAGTGAAGCGACGATACGCTCATTCCAAGTTCATCCAGAAGCTCTCGGCCTTTGGTCTCACCAAAGTCAGCCAACTTCTCTCGCCAAATTCCGATGGCTCGATATCCATGATCTCGATATCGAACCACGTCATCCTCAAAACTCCAACGCATCGTCGAGAGTTCAAGAACCGATAAACGCTGGCTCCAAGGCTTTTCCATCACGCTTTTCCGTTTCGCTTGCCCATATACCGAGCGCAATTAAAGTCCCAAAAAACAGCAGTGCGAACAGGTTAGCTCATCAGTCGCACAGTATGCCCAAGGTCGAGGCTTCCGTAAAGGTAGGGACGAGGACATAAGCAACCGCGTCCCTACGATCGATGCGTAAAAACCGTGCAAAGATGGGCTGCCTACAAAAGCAACTTGGAAATTTTTTTGGCAGGAATTCAGAACCCCAAAAAACGATCCGCACTCGAACAAAAAAATTCCATCGCGAAAACGCGAAATCAAACCCCATTTCCAAAGAAACAAAATTTTCACAGAAAGGCAACTTCAATTGGCACGCTAAGTGCAACCCAGGATCGTCGGTCTGAGGAAATCTCAGAGACGAATCGATAAGAATCCGCAGTGGACTGGGGTTGGCTGGAAGAGGGAGAGGACTTTCAGCTGGTTTCACCCGCTGCGGTTTCTTTTTGCCTAAACCCACCTTCAATTGCTCATGAATAACCTCTAGGATCGAACCTGCATCATTTGTTCGATCACTGGACCCAGCAATTGCGATTTTGGGGGTGGGCTTTGGAGCCGAAAGAAACTTCTTGGCGATTCCTTGGGATCTGTCTCGGATGTTGCTTGCTGCTTTATCTGGCCCAACCACCAGTGCATGTGCCAATCTTTGCTTGGCTTGCCTGTGGCGTTTTCGCTTGGATTGTCTCTCAAAAAGGACCTTGGTCGCGCCGTCAATGGTGGATCACTTGGTTATCTGCCAGCCTGATGTGGTTGATGCTTTTGCAAGGCATCCGATTGGCGTTCTGGCCGTTGACCGCCGGTTGGATCGCGCTGTCGTTGTACCTAGCCGTCTACTTTCCAATCTCGCTTGCGATCTCCCGAAGCTTGTGCCATCGCTACGGTCTTCCTCTATCGCTGTCTTGCGCGATCGGTTGGACCAGTTGCGAACTGCTTCGATCCTACATCATCACTGGTTTTGCACCCTGCGCCTTAGTCCACTCCCAAACACCTTGGCCTATTGTTCTTCAGATCGCTAGCCACTTCGGCGGCTATGGCGTGGGTTTCATGATGATGCTCGCTTCGGCATGGATCGTCGAAGCAGTCCAGCGCGCGAAACAGCCTCGACCTGAGCGAGCTCACTGGCTCCTTACGAGCCTTCGATCGCTGATTCGAACCTCGATCCTATTCTGGGCGATCCTCAGCTACGGCATGTGGTTCACCCACCAAAATTATCTTACACAGATCCAACCGATTAAACCTCTTGGAAGGTTTCTGTTAATCCAAGACCACATGCCTACGATGTTCGATGCTACACGCGAATCGATCGAACAAGGATGGCTTAGTTACGAAAGCACAACCCGCAAAGCTGTCGAATCGATCCGCCAACAAACCCAAGGTGATGGCAAGCCCGATTCGGCCCAACTCGATTTGATCGTTTGGCCAGAGAGTGTCTACTCAGGTCTTGCTCCAACTATGTTCTGGGATCAAGGCGATGCAGTGCCCGAAGCTTTGCAGATGGATCGCGACCAACTCGAAATTACCTTTGAAAACCTCGATCGTGCCAATGAGTTTAAACTTCGAAGCTTGCGAACTACCCTGGGATCCCCACTGCCGAATCTGCTTGTTGGTACGGATGTGATCGATATTCGCAACGGTGTCATGGATCGATACAACAGCGCCCTTTGGATCGGCTCAAGCCAACCCTCACGCGACTCGGTCGATCTTGATTACTACGCGAAATCTCACTTGGTCATGTTCGGCGAGTACATCCCAATCCTATCTTGGTTTCCATCGATCATGCAGCGCATCGGTCTTGCGACCTTGAGTTCCGGCAAAGAACCCAAAGCCTGGCAGTTGGCCTCGGGTCGTCGTGTGATGACCAATGTCTGTTTTGAAGACACGGTACCTCACTTGATCCGCTGGCAAGTCAATCGCTTGACACAGACGGGCAATTCACCGGATGTGATGATCAACATCTCGAACGACGGTTGGTTCCGTGGTTCGAGTATCTTGGATCACCACTTCAACAGCGCCATCGTCGCGGCCGTCGAGAACCGTATTCCAGTCTTGGTCGCCTCCAACACTGGCATCACCGCTTGGATCGATGGGGATGGAAAGGTTGTCGAGCGACTTGCAAAAATGGATCCCGGCTGGATCCTAGCCCAACCTGTCCCAGATGGCCGAGTAGGCTACTGGAGTTATTGGGGCGATTGGCCCGCTAAACTTGTAACGTTCATCGGGTTACTACCCGGGATCCGGGCAGTCCTTCTGAAGTTTCGTCGTCGCCAATCGACCTCTATCGCGTAGGTGGATCGCACTCTTGGATCCATGCTCCGTAATCCGGATGCATGACCAAGATCGAAAACCGCGATACACTCGTCAAATCCGAAGTGCTCAGCGATGCATAATCCATCACGCCTCGCAGGTCGGTATAGCCATCCTTGTAAAATCGCACGCTCCCATCGTTATGCTTGGCATAGACTTTCACATAAGCCCCTTCGATCGGATGCTTGTTGGCAGCCCCAAGCACTTGCAAACGCCCAAAGGGTACCGAAAGATTCACGCTCAGTGAGTTCGAGTACAGCGGAACGCTACGGACGATCCCTCCCGAAACCACTTCCAAAATCATATTGCGGTTCTTGAGCTCGTCTGGAACCTTCCACTCGGTTCGCTCCCAAGTTGCCTTGGACTCGACATCGATCGAGGTCTTCACATTCGGTTCGATGACCGCCAAGCGACTTTGGCTCTTGCCAAGGAACGGGTTGCGGCTGAACATCAACTCGACATCGACAAAGTAATAATGGACTTGGACCTCTCGAAGATTGCGATGCTGGATCCACAATTGGCCATCCTTTTGAACCAGTTCGAGCCCTGGTAGTTTCGCTGAAGCCTCATCGAGGGCTGACTCTCGACCACCTTCCAACTCGCGCTGAGCATCGCTCTCAAAGGAACCGATGCTTCCTGGATCGTTTTGATCCGGGGCGGTTGCAAGCAATCCTTTTTGAATCGCCTCTCGCTCACGGATCTGATCGCCTACGGTCTTGAACCACTCGTTCCAACGCGGAACCGGATAACTCTCGTACTTCTTTGCAATCGCCCCAGCTCGATCAAATTCTCCGGTTCGCATGGCAAAGTAGGCATCAAAGTAATCGTACTGCATTTGAGCTTCGTTCGTCTTGCTCTCACCTATCAAACTTGCCCGCTCGACTTTCTTGAACTGAGCAAGAGCCTCTTGGGTACGGTTCTGGATCAATTGATAGTATGCAAGGGACAGACGCTGCCGAGGCAAAATTTTTGGTTGGTAGGAAAGCAAATTCAGGAGATCCCGATACTGGGTAGCAAGGCCATCATTGAGGATCTTCCATTGCGGTCCGAGTCGATGCGCTCGGGCCACAACGATAGGACGGAAATCTAGATGCTCATACCCAAGTCGCGATTCCAGATCGACATGCATCCACTTGGTATCAAAGTAAGGAGAAACGCTTTGGACGATCGGCTCTTGGGCTTCAAGCAATTCCCTCAACCGAGCCTCATCGCGATGCACGAGCGCATAGCCCCAAAGGGTCGGGTGATAGACTCCGATGCTATCGAGCCTCCCGATCACTTGATCCCAAAAACCCTTATCCTGCATCCGCCATGCGATCAGTCCCAGATCGACCTTAGAGACGTTGGCCTTGTCGAGGGCCACAAGGACTTGCTCGTTGCTGCCCCAAGCAGCGATGTATTCCCACGAAGTATCATCCACGCTCAATGGAGCATCAAGCACTCGTACAGGAGTCGAGTTGACGTGAGCTAGGTACTTACCCAAGCTTGAAGCCCGTGCTCCGTATTGCTGAAAATCCCCAGCAGCCGGGAAGTAGAAAACATGCGAGGTTTCCTGGGTCGAAAAAGGTGCCAACTGGAACTCGCGAACCGTCACATTGCGCCCTGCCTCCAGAGGAATGGCTCCCTGAGGAATTTGCATCAGGATTTGAACCCGCATCGGATTGCCCGTAGGATTCGTCAGCACGACTCGATTGCGATACGGTGTGGCGATCACAAGCTCTTGACGGTTGACCGGCTTGGCAGTCGTGTCAGCGCTCGCTAAATACATGTTTTCGCTAAGTAGTACTTTTGAATCCCCGGGTTGATCGACACCGTTATTCTCTTCCGCAATAGCTACGATACCTTGCGAATAAACCAAACCCTTCGAGGCCCCCTTGTAAATCCATCTGCCGTTTTCAATCGCAAGACTACCGGGCTTGGCCGCCAATGGCAGGTCGACGAAGGCAAGTGCCAACAGGGCTTCGTTGGCATTGCGAGCCGCCAGATGCAAATGCTCGGACAAAAGGTTTTCCTGATTCTTTAGCACATCGATCCAAAAAGGACTCGGCGTAACCAAGCCAGGATTCTGATTCGCCAAAAGAACCTGTTCGAACTGAGACTCGGCCCACTTGCGGGTGGCTGCAAGCGGTTCGTACATCTGCATCTGTTTGCCCAAACTACGACCGAGAGATCTTCGCGAGAAACGATCGAAATCTTCGGCGACTTGCTCTTTGCCATCTGCAGGCTTGCTGGTTTCTGCGTCGCTCAGTGCGAGCTCGATACCCAAACTTGGTTGATCCGCACCCGATTTGTCCTTGGCCATATCGATTCCGCGACCCTCGTCACGATTGGCCTTGCGCGCCATATTCATGTTGGCGCTTTTGCCTTCGCCAAGCGCCCGACCGCTACCCCCACCACCCATGCCGCCCATGCCGCCGCCAAAGCCCCCTGGACCTGGGGCTCCCGGCACACCCAAGGCACCCCTTTGCAATTCCCATTTCCCACCGGCTGCTTGCTCACCCGCTTCACCGGCACTTCTCGATAGCGACTCAGACTCCCTGAGTCGGAGTTCGTCTGCATAAAATGCCACGGCTAAATCTTCAAGCTCCAATGAACTTGTTCTTAACGATTGCGTGAACCACTGGGTCTGCTGATCGATCGAGATCGGCTGGGCCTTGAGCGAATCGCCCAGCAGACGAACCAACCCGGCTTGTTTTTGAGGGAATCGCTTCGCCAAAAGGACACGTTCGAGCGTATTGAGCTGCGCGAATCTCCAAGGCGCTAAGTATTCATTGAGATTCTGATCCAAGACCCAATCGTCAACGAGTTGCCGAGGGGACTTGTTCATCAGATGCGGGATCACTACTCGCTTAGTAAATTCCGGATCATGCTTGTACAAGAACAGATGAAGCTCGTGGCAAGCCGACTGGCTGTACTTGGACTCCTTGTCTTGATCGCTGAGCACACTCCAGTTCTTCAAGAAATCAAACTTCCTAAATCGATCGTGGTCCTGCAAAATCCCATCGAGCATTGGGATCAATTCACCGATCGAGTTATAAATCCGGATACGTGTGGCACCGACATCCCCCAAGTCGCTTGACTGGTCGGCTTGCACCGTCAAAACCGATTCTTTTTGGATGAAGTGCTTTTCTGATTCGAACGACTTCTGCAATCGCCGATCGGCGAGCTTGCGAGGGGGAGTCCAAGGCAGGGCGATGCGAGCCTGTGCGCTCGAGCCGGGAGTGATCGCCACGAGCGCTACATCGGTCAGCCCCTCAAAATCCTTCGCATCGAGCATAATGCGACCTTGGGCATCGGCAGGAATATTGGCCAAGATTCTTGTCCCTTGGGCCAGGAAGCCATAGTCGCGGGAATTTCCTGCTGCCGCTTGCAAACCTGCTGGATCACTCGCAGACGGGGCAGGAGCAGCCGACTTGGGCGCCGCTCGCTTTTCAGCGATCGCATCGCCAGCCTGAGCCAACTGGCTCTCATTGCGAGTGACAGCCAATTCCCAAGGATTCAGTAGGATGGTCGGATGGGCCAGTGTGCTACCCAAGAAACTTTCGGCTTGCTGGCGCGCTAAAACGTATTGGTACTCTTCATCGAGCTTCATCGAATCGACATAGAAACTCGGGACGCGTTCGCGACGCAGTGTTGGTGCGAAATTTCGCTGGGTGCGACGCAACCAGTGATCGGATTCCCCATGTGAAAAGGGGGATGCAACAACCAGCAACCGGGTCGATTCACCTGCACCGATCAAATCCACTTGGAGCTTACCATCAGCCAGCGTTACACGCTCGATCCCGAGAGCACTTGTCGGAGTTCTGGCAAGCGTCCGGTTCTTACCCACAATCCAATCGTCTCGGCGTTCTCCTGCCGTGACTTGAATGTCACAGCGAGTCGAATGCTCATGATCGATTAGGAAGTAGCCTCCTGGTTCGAGCCCAGCAATCTCCAGTTGTCCCGACATAACTTTGAGTTTGTCGGTATGATCGACTGCCATCACATTGCCACGTTGCTCGAACAAAGAGAAACGCCGCATCCCTCGATCGACTGCCTCGATCCCTACGGTCTTCGACGGGAGTTGGTCCGATGCCACAGGCCCAGCCACACGCAGTGTTTCACCTTTGGCGATATGGATCGACACCGGCCAATCCAAAGCCGTTCGATGCAGCGTATATTCACGCTTGGGCATTTGAGCTCCGCTGACCCAAAAACGTTCGACCCCTGCGAGCCTTCCAAGGTCGATTTCGCCTTGCGCATCGGTTGCTAACCGTATCGAACGGACTTGACCCAATCCATAGAGCTTGAATTCCAGTTGCAAGGCGATCCTACCGACCGGCTCGCCATTGCGACCACGTAGTTCGAGCCGATAGCCTTCGGTTGTCCGATTCAGAAACGAATCATGCACCCAAGTGCTACGAGTAAACTCGTTGACGTTCGTTCGGTGCGTGGCGATGAGAACTTGCTGCGTGTCGGTCCGCATCTGCTTGATCTTCGCTTGAAGCTTCCAATCGACATGCGAGAGCCTCGGAGGCACGTTGAACTCTTGCGTGAGCTCCTCATTTTCATCGAGCTTAAGATCCTTGAAAACCTGCGTGTTGGATATCCCATCAAGGTCCGTGCTTGTAGCATGAAGCTCGATATCGGTGAGGTTCTTCAACGGGATCGGTTGATTATGGGTCAGCAACTGCGACCGTACGACCACAGCCGAACGATTGCCTGAGAGGACCGATTGAGGATTGATCAGGAAATCCGCTCGGAGCTCATAAGCTTCCCCGAGATGATTGAAGGGCTCGAGCACTGCGAAGGTGCCATCGACCAGCAGCATGTTCTTGAGCTGAGTCGACTGTTCGAAAGGGATCAGAATCCAACCGTCTTTGTCGGGATCGAACTGACGCTCACCGAGCACGACTCGGGCCGTCGGCACATGCTCACCTTCGGCGTTGACAACCCTTACCAGTTGCCCGGCATCGCTGATCGCAAGGATCGAAGAGAGTTGACCTTTTTGAACCAAGGCGCGACTGCGTTGGCCTCCGGCCAGGAGCTCGACGATCCATACCCCTTGCCCATCGAGTTCTGGTAGCTCAATCGATTCGCGATGGCGCAGATCGCTCTTTTGGGAATAGGGTAATTTGCGTTGCACGTTTGGAACGACGCCATCGAGATCCAATGCCGTCGAGATCGCAACCTGCTGCTTGCTCAGGACATTCCGAGCGTTGAGTCGATAGATTCGGACCAGCAGTTCCGGCGTGTTCTTCAGATCAATAACCAAGCTGACTCGCTGATCGGTCTTGAATATCACTGGATTCGTAGGTGCGAAACGTACTTCGATGCGCTGCGAGAGCTCTTTTTGATCCTCGGGCGAAAGCTGTGCATAGTAAATCTTTGGATCACCAAGCCCATGGAGAATCTTGGTGATGGCAAAGAAGCGTTGCAAGTAACCTCGCTCAAGAGACTTGGCAAAATCATCCACGTTGGCATCGGTTTGGAAAAAGATATCGAGATATTTTTCAATCAAGGCCGTATCATCACCGATGGGACGAGGCAAGTAGGCTGCAGCAAAGGTTGCGTTGGGGTCAACTTGTGTTCTCGCACGGGCCGCGTCGCGAAATTCCGATGCGCAGATGGCTCGTAGATAAGGCAATCTCAGATAACGTTTGAAGCGTTCCCGATCTGGGGTTCCTTGTTCAAGATCAAAGACCAATCGTTGATGCAAAACTGCAGCAATCAGGCTGTTGTGCACTTCCGGAAGCGTTGTGACATAGGCTTCTGCTTGATCGAGCTGCTTACGTCTTACCGCCGGGTCTTGGAGTGACTCGTCATCCGAGGGAAGCAAATGCCGGAGGACTTCCACAACATAGTTGCCGTCTTGATTGAGGGTAGGGATTCGCTTTTGAAGTTCCTGAAGTTGCTCGAGGGTCAGTTCGCGGTGGATCGGTGCCCATCCAAACCCGCGCGAATGGATCGTCGTGAGCTCTTCGACCATGCGATCAATGAGTTTGGGAGTATCGATCCTGTGGGAACGAGAGAACCATTTGCGAAGCTCGTCGATATTAGCAACATCGACGAGCGCATCGCCCAAGACACTGTCTTCGAGCGTATCGATCCCCTGCGTCTTGATGGTGTCTTGAAGGATTTTCTTCCAATCCAAAAAGTTTGGATCGAGTTTTGTATCCAACTCAGCAGCCTCGTTCTTTTTAGGAGCGGGATGGGATGTGGCGATTTGGAATTCGCGCTGCAGAAATTCCGCTGTCGCATTGGGGTTCGACGAGTATTCAAGGATCGATTGCCGTGTTTGCATTCGCTTGGTCAGATCGTTCGACCCGTGCTTGGCAATCCACTCATCGAGCAGCGCGCGAGCTTGGGCCACGCGAGCTTCGTTCTGCGAGTGCAAGACGTTAAAGAAGTAGTAGTCGGGTGTGTTGGGGATGAGTTCAGCCAGCGTTTGCTCGCGCTGGTCGCTCAGAGCGAAGCGTTCGAGGAAGCCAAGGGGTTCGGGTACACTCGAAACCGGTCCAGATTGGGCTTGGACTTTCCCACCCTGGATCGATAGTGCCATAACAAAAAAAGTAGCGAAAATAGCCCAGAGAAAAGTCGGATTCATGGCTGCAATGATTTGATGGAGGAGCCCAGGCGTGACTAGGATCAAATCCATCTTAGATCGCTTGGCTCCTGGGGCGACAGGCTTGGCAAGAAATAGATGGATTTCCGATAGACTTAACGATCCCAACCGGTGTTTCTTAGGATGAAAAAATGGATAACTCCCGGAAATTCGATTCTTCCGTAAAACCGTTTTCCATTTCCCATTGACCCAAATGGCGTTGAATACCGATCCTTGCTAGAGCTCGATCGTCGTACAAGTGCAGCTTGCCGAGGCGATTAGACGATCTCGGTTGTCGCGGATCTCGCACTGGACAAACCCGATCCGCAACCCCCTCTGTGTGACCCAGGCCTTCGCGATCAACTGTCGACTTTTGACTGGACGCATGTACTGGATCTGCAAATCGACTGTCGAAAAGTCTTGCCCTTGGTCGAGCATCCGACCAAACGCGATTCCTGTCGCAGCGTCTGCAAGGGCCGAAAGAATACCACCATGAACCCTGCCCATGGGGTTGTGGAAACGCTCATCGACATCGAGCTCGACGACAGCTCGGCCCAGTTCCCTGTCCTCTTGGCTCCCCTGTGCGACCTTGAATCCAATAAGTCGCGATACGGGCGCGTCGGAAAATCGATCAAATGCGTCTTGGGTCATCGATCACCGGTCTAACCTTTCGGGAATCTGGTTTCGCTAAAAGTTTGCACTGCGAGGACGCCTAACTTTAGCTATACTTACTGATCCTCCAACTCCCTTGCCTACCTTTCCGCTCCGGAAATCCAATACTAAATCGTGCCACGAACTTGGCTCATCACTTTCGGTGCCTACGCCCTGCTGTGCATCGCAAATCTTGCAGCACGAGCACAAGAATCTTCGTTGGGACAAACCGTTGCTCTCAAAATCCTCCCCGAAAGCCCAACCGCTACAACCCGATACCCCGCGCAACTGAGCGTCCTAGCAATCCAGCCCGACGGCTCTGCGATCGACCTGACAAGCGATCCGAAACTCTCGATCGAGCTGCAATCCTCGGAAACAGCGCAATTGGAAAACGGACGAGTCGTAGCGATCAAACCAGGTTCAACGACCATCATCGCTCGATACCCTTTGGATAAAGGTGAGCTATCGGCCCAAGCACCTTTGGAAGTCGCCTCGGACCCTCCGGTCGCTTTCGATCGCGAAGTCATCTCGACCCTCACACGGAGCGGCTGCAATCTGGGGACATGCCATGGCAACCTACACGGCAAGGGTGGCTTTCGATTGAGTCTTCGGGGTGACGACACTCATTTTGATTACTACCGATTGGCCGTCGAATTTTCGCAGCGTCGAATCGATCTGTTCGATCCGGGCAAAAGCCTGCTGTTGCTCAAGGCTACCGCTCAGCAGTCTCACCAAGGTGGCAAGCGATTCGCCAACGACAGTTTCGAATACCAAGCGATCAAAAGCTGGATCGAACAAGGTGCTCCGGAATCAAGTGCATCGACGCTTATTGCCATCGAAGTCCTACCCGCTTACCAACGGATTGCGCCAGGGAACCGATCAGCCAGAGTGATTGTCCAAGCTCGCTATGCCGACGGCTCGATCCGCGATGTGACGCGTTGGTCGAGACTCGAACCGAGCCTTCCATCAGGGCTTGAGGTTTCCCAAGACGGGATTGTCCAGACACAGCACGCGATGGACGTATCGATCGGAGCGACCTACCTCAACGGCAGAGCCGCAAGCCGAATTGTTTTTCTCGGTCAATCCGACCCGACGCCTCGCGAACCAAACGGACGCGATTCGCAAATAGCGAACAATACTATAGACCGAACCATCGCCAAGCAGTGCGATCAGCTTCGAATCGAACTTGCAGGACGAGCCGATGAAGGCACGTTCCTGCGCAGACTTTTTCTGGTAACTATCGGGCGTCTTCCTTCGCCCGAAGAGACCTTGGCGTACATTCAAGACACCAGTCCGATGCGAACCGAGCATCGCATCGATCAGCTTCTTGCCGATCCAGGGTTCGACTACGCTTGGGCCATGCGCTGGAGCGATCTGATCCGCAATGAGGACAAGGTGATGAGCTCGCGCGGGGCGAACCTGCTGCACGAATGGCTACGGGAGCAAGCCTCCGCAGATCGTCCGATGAACCAATGGATCGCCCAGCTTGTTTCGAGCACCGGGAGCACCTACGAAAATCCTCCCGCTTCTTTTTATCGAACGCATCGCGACCCAGAAGTCGCAGCCGAATCGACCGCACAAGTATTCCTCGGAGTGCGTATCGGGTGCGCGAAATGCCACAACCACCCCTTCGATCGTTGGAAACAAGACGACTACTACGGACTTGCAGCCCACTTCACAACTCTCGATCGAAAACAGATCGATAACAAACCAAGCGATGCGCTCGATAAGCATGTGATCACCGGCGATGAGATCATATCGCTCTCGGACAAGAAGCCTCAGATCAATCACCCCGGACGTTCGAAGATGGTCGGACCTGCGGGGTTGCAGTTCCTCGCTACTCCAAGCGATGCGTCACCTCCTGCAGATCCATCGCGAAGCGTCTTGCAGGACTTGGCAACTTGGCTTACCGAAAACAACCCTAACTTTGATGCGAACCTAGCCAACCGCATTTGGTACCAATACTTCGGTCGTGGAATCGTTGACCCACCGGATGACTTTCGTGAGTCCAACCCGCCGAGCAATCCCGAATTGCTCGCGCAAATTGCAAGCGACTTCCGAGCAGATGGCTATTCCCTCAAAAAGCTATCGAGGAATATCCTTTCAAGCTCTGCGTTTGCTCGATCAAGCCAAGGGGACCTAGCCGATGAAAATATTTTGCCGACCGCTCCCTATTTTGCCTCGTATCCACTGAGGCGATTGGCCGCTGAACCTCTGATGGATGCGATCAGCGAAGTGACCGGAGTAACCAGTCCGATGAAGACCGGGGACTCCGAGAATACGACCGTTTATAGTGCGATGCGAATGCCCGGAATCCCCAAGAAACCCGGTTTCCTTACCACATTTGGAAAACCCAATCGGTTGCTCGTGTGCGAATGCGAACGTTCGAATCAAATCTCCTTGGGGCAATCGCTCGCGATGACCAATGGGGTCGAGATCCGTGACAAAATCGCCTCCGGTAGCAATCGAATCTCAGGCTACCTAGAGCAACTACAAGCCCACAAAGCAGGGGACAACTCTGCGATGAGTCCTGAGAAGATCATCGAGGAACTGTTCCTGCGAGCCTTGTGCCGAAAGCCATCGGCGAGGGAACTGCAATCGACCCTTGAAGTGCTGGGCAGTGCTCAAGATCCCCGCATCGCTCTTGAGGATATCCTCTGGGCGCTGCTCAATAGCAAAGAATTCATGATGCTTCGCTGAGAAAGGGTTCCACCATGGCAAAAGGATGTCTTGAATTCCAGCACTCGCTCTCGCGCAGGCAATGCCTGCTGCGAGCCAGTCAATTTGGCCTGGGTGGATTGCTCGCGGGACTTACGGGATCCAATAACCTTGCGCGATCCTCCGACAAGGTAGCTCCGAAAGTTCGAGCCAAGAGCGTCATCTATCTCCATCAGTACGGCGGTCCGAGTCATATCGACACGTTCGATATGAAGCCCAACGCGCCCGACGGGATCCGAGGTGAGTTCAAACCGATCTCGTCGGCTCTGGCTGGCTCGCCCGTATGCGAGTATCTGCCTCGATGGGGAGCTCAGCTCGATCGCTGGGCACAGATCCGCAGTGTCCATCACGACATGAAGAATCACAACCCAGCTTGCTATTACTCCCTCACGGGCAAGCGACCTGCGACCGATGACATCCGACTCCGAGACACTCTGGAACTTTTCCCTGCATATGGTTCAAGCGTCGCACGCTTTTCGCAGCCAGTGCAAGGTGTGCCAACCTTTGTCGCTTACCCACACGTGCTTCGAGACGGAGCGATTGCTCCAGGTCAGCACGCAAGTTTTTTGGGCAAGCAGTACGACCCGTATTTTTTTCAAGCGGACCCAAATTCGCCCGAGTTCGGTCTACCGGAACTACAGCTTCCTGCGAACATCGATCTTGCGAGGCTCGAACGCCGTCGGGATCTAGTCGAACTGATCGATCAAGAGAGGCGGCTGATTGAGCAATCGACCGATGCGCGAGGATTGGATCAACTTCAGCAACAGGCCCTGAAGATCCTCTCGTCGACGGGTCTGCGCGATGCATTGAACCTAGGTCAAGAATCTTCGTCACTCCGAGATGCATACGGGCGTACCACCTACGGACAGTCTTGCTTGCTCGCAAGAAGGCTCGTGCAAGCCGGCGTGCGATTTGTAACCGTCTATTTTTCGCAGAGCATTGGAGGCAAAGGGAGCGAAGGCTGGGACACCCATCAAGAGAACTTTAAAGACTTGCGAGAAAGACTCTTACCTCTAACGGACCAGACCGTACCGACGCTCATCGAGGATCTTCGCACGCATGGGCTACTGGACGACACATTGGTGATTTGGATGGGTGAATTCGGGCGAAGTCCGCAAGTGGGCGATAGGGACGGCAAGGGCCGGGGGCATTGGCCCGATTGCTACACCGTGATGATGGCCGGTGGGGGAGTACAAGGTGGAGCGATCTATGGAGCAAGTGATGCCAAGGGAGCTTATCCTGCCGCCGATCCCGTAGGCCCAGAAGACATCGCAGCAACACTATACTGGGCGTTGGGGATCGATCCTCACTCCGAGGTCATCGACACCCAAGGACGACCGCTTGCGATCTCGACAGGGAATCCGATCGAGAAGATTTTCGCTTAGCACTAAGAACATGCAGCCAGAGCTTTTTCGAGAAGTTCCGGGTCGATATCCCACCACTTTTTGAGTGCAAGCAGCGCGGGCTTTAGACGGCTGTCGGCATAGATTTCTGCGGCTTCGACGTACAACTGGCCGACTCGGTCGGATCCTAGATGCTCGATCAGTAGATCGATCGCCGCTGGTTCTTTGCGACTTGCCAGACCGACTGCGGCCTCGGATCGTGTTTCAAAATCATTGTCGCTCAAACGTTCGAGCAGTGCGCGTCGAATCGCCGGTGAATCTTCATCGGTGATTGAAAGTGAAAAGGTCGCCCATTCCCGAACCTTTGGTTCTGGGTCTTGCATGAGTTTCAGGAGTGTTTGAATGGATGCTTGGAAGATTTCAGGGTTGTTGATGCCGGGGATTGGCAGAGCCCAAGCGACCCGCCAGCGGATATCTTCCGAGGGGTGGTCGGCCAAGGCCAGGAGCCACGGGGTCGCTTGGGACATTTCGTGAAAACTCACGGCACTGATCAACGAGGTGATCACTTCATCGTCTGTCTCGGTTGAGAGCATCGAGTGAATCACCTTCGTCGATTCCTCGTGAAAAGCTTTTCCATCAGGCCCAAGCTGAGCCAGAATCGAGACACCGATCGATCGATGGAATGCTTCAGGACGCTTGGACCAATCCAAAGCCCGATCAAGGGTGCGTTTGCTCGCGAGTTTTCGCAGAGCAAATACACTGTCCCATAGTTCATCCGACTCGATTTGATGCACGTTTTCGATGGCGGTCCAATGCTGCTCTTCGAAATCAAGATCGGCGTTTTGATCCATGGCTGATCCTAGTTAGGGAACTGGGGCAAGTGGGTATCAGGGAGTATCAACGACTTGATTGTATCACGGAGTAAGGCCCGCAAAACGCCTCCGGTTCTCCTTTAGCTCGCTTGCAGGGGGAGTTCTGATCTTGTTTTTCCAACCACAAGACGTAGCGCCGCTGCCCTTAACACATTCCATAGGGTTAATTTTAGTAGGACCGAGAGCTTTACTGCTTTGCGACCTGACACTCGCAGTCGCTTGAGGCAACTGTTGTTACCCTCAATATTCCACAACCGCAAGCCTGAGGCTCTCACCGACAAAATGACCTAAGGGGCCCAAAAATCAAAGGTACTTTGCAAGCGGGCCACCTTTGGCCGCAAGAGCATCGATTTTCTTAGTGACTTCGGGGGATTCGACCAGCGGTGGTGCATGATGGGGCTTGATCCGAGCGTCGATGATCAAAGGGCCTGAGCACGACCAGTGCTTATTCTCGATCTTTTCACCGACACCACGCAGATCGATCGCAGGGTTCGAGCGAGTGAAGGTGACCCACGTCCAGTTGTCCATCGAGCGACTCGTAAAATCAGCGTCATCGACCAAGGTGATTAATGCGATACCGTTTGTCCTACTGGGTTCATCGATCATCGGTGCAGATAGTTGTTCAACCGCTGCATCCAAAGGCAATTTTGTTTCAATCGCGATCACGCCTGGATAACAAAGCTTAGGATTAGAAAAATTCGTATTCAATTTAAAGTCCGAAGGGATCGCCGTGATGAGATCTCGCCGCTTGGGACCCGTGATAGGAACGATCAATTTCGAGCCCTGGTTCCAGCCTTCGCCAGAGTAATCCAACGTATCGATGGTCGTCTTGGTCAAAAAGTGCAGATCGCGGGAAAAGTCGATGCGTTCCCAGATCCACCGAAAGAAGGCTTCCAGATCGTAGAGGCTAGGAGCATTCGAATCGTTGCCATCGATGATCAAAAGATATTTTGCCAGTGACATTTGACCTTGGCCGAGAATCGCGCTGGCTTGTGTCATGAGTTCCTGGGGGCGGTTTGGCTTGAGATAGGGTGTGTAGCGTTCTGAGCCAATCGCAAGTAGCAGAGGGTGAACACCTGCAACATCGACTGCATGAACCCCACGAACGCCTGGAAGCACGGTTGGAATGATCGGACCAGTGATCTCATGGATTAGTTCACCAAAGGTCGTATCTTCTTGTGGAGGCCGACCAACAACAGTAAAAGGCCAGATAGCATCAGGTCGGTGATACACACCGGTGACTTGCATCCAAGGAAAGGGATGGGTGAGAGCATAGTAGCCTAGGTGGTCACCAAAGGGGCCTTCGGGTTTGAGCGACTCTGGATCGATGATACCCGTAATCGCAAAATCGGCATCTGCATAAATGGGAGCCGTCGGCAACGAAGAAGAGGACGACGCATGGTTGACGATCATTCGGATACGGTGACCGGCCAGAGCACCGGCGAATGTCAGTTCCCCGACGTCTTCAGGAAGTGGCATGACTGCCGCAAGCGTCATGGCTGGTGTGCCACCGACAGTGATGGTCACAGGAAAAGGTTTGTTGGCCTTGAGAGCTTGTTGGTGGTGGATACCTATCCCTCGGTGGAGTTGGTAATGGAGACCGATTTCTTTGTTGGTGACGTATTGATTTCCGGAGAGTTGGATCCGGTACATGCCCAAATTGCAAGCAGTAAGTTTCGGGCTTGCCGAGACTCCATCGATCGGAGGAGTGCTTAGAACCTGCGGCAGAGTGACGAACGGTCCACCGTCGTTGGGCCACGAGACAAGATGAGGTAGATCGGATATTTCGCAAGAGTGGGAAAGTACAGGGCCGGAGCTTGTTCGTTTGGGGAGCATCGCCCATGCTGTCGATGGGGCAGAGATGTAGCGAAGTGGGTTTCGAAATAGGGCATTCGGATCAATCTTGAGTTCAATCGCACGACGGACGCGATCGAGAGTATGGCGAAAGAGGAACCGAGCTTGGTCGAGGGAACCAAAGAGGTTGCTGACCATTGGGAATCGGGTGTTGACGGGATTGGTAAAGAGAACAGCGGGGCCTTTACGAGCGTAGACCCGACGTTGGATTTCCGCGATTTCGAGTCTTGGGGATAGGGGTGTATCGATTTCGATAAGCCTGCCGTTTTTTTTCAGGTCGACAACGGCATCGCGAGTAGAGCGGTGGCTAATCATGGAAAATTATGGATTTTGGTTGTAAATCTCTGATGGACAAGTTTCCCGGAACGGAAGCTCCAGGCCCCTTGGAGTATAGAGTGAGGTGAAGCGGTGCAAGGATTATGGGTCTTTATTGATGTTGCTGATAATCGTAAGACGCAAAGAAGAAGCTCACCCAAAGACGCCAAGAAGCAAAAGGGAAAAGAGGAGGCTCACGCCAAGACGCCAAGACGCAAAGGGGAAGCTCACGCCAAGAAGCAAAGGGGAAAGAGGAGGCTCACGCAAAGACCTACTCGGTCGAAGGGAGGTTGAAAAATACGAACCTCGCAATTGACTATTCATGGAGTGGGGTCGGGAACTCCTCTCAATTGAGAATTATTTCATATTTGCTGAGTCAAATTTTAGATGCCGACGAGTCGTTCGTTGGAATCGCCGAAACGGTCGAGTTCCAAGCCGCCCCATTCCATGAGGCTCAGAAACAAGCTGCACATTCGACGGTTTGGAGCGTTCAGATAGTCAAGCACGCGTCCTCCTCGGAGTTTGCCACCCGCACCGCCGAGCAACACGATCGGCAATTGCTGTGCATCGTGATTGCCATGAAGCATGCTTGAGCAGTGCATGATGGCTGTGTTGTCGAGCAATGAGCGATCGCCTTCTTTGACCTCAGTCATCCGCTCGCAAAGGTAGGCGAGTTGCGAGGTGAAGAATTGATTCAGCGGTATGAGTTCTGGAGGCTGAGTGTGCGCCATCTGATGATGCTGGTCTTTGGCACCGCAGTGCGTATGCGTTTCGGCCGATCCATCGTTACAATACTTCAGAGTCGCAATTCGTGTCGTGTCGGTTCGGAAAGCAAGCAGCACAATGTCATTCATCAGTTTCCAATACTCAGGGATCTCTGCGGGAATTCCGTCAGCTGGCCGCGGGCGATCAGGAGCTCTGAGCGTCGGTTGCCATCCGCTTGTATCGCGCTGCTTGTCTGCTCGCTTGATCCGGCCTTCGATCTCGTTGACGCTGCCGAGATATTCCTCGAACCGTTGCCGATCCGAAAGCGAAAGCCTTTGCTGCAACGACCGAGCGTCTTCGAGTACCGAATCGACCACCCGACGATCGCCTCGGTTTCGGTCGGTGCGGAACAGTTGATCGAAAGCTAGTGCCGGACGGGTCTCGGTCCACGTCGGCGATACCGCTGTACTCCAAGAGATGTGAGAGCTGTAGAGCAAAGGATGTCCGTCTTGAAGGCCTGGAATCGGTCCTTCACAGCCTAGCACGAGGGAAGGAATGCGAGTCCGATCGCCGATCCGCTGCGCCATGAGTTGATCAAAACTGATTCCCGTTCGGACTTCGGTCTTGGACATCGGCGCACCACTGAGCATGTTCCCTGTTTGCATGCAATGGATGACACCATTATTGGCCTGCTCATTCCAGAGGCCACGAAGAAAAACCAGTCGTTCCTTCCAAGGTTCCAGCGGCTTTAAGCATGGACCAAGTTCCATGTCAGAGCCCTCCCCTTTGGCCCACCAATGCTGCGAGTGGAAACCCATCCCGGTGAAGGTAACGAGGGTTCGGGTCGGTGGTTGATCCGTGGCAATCGTTTTGTCTCTCATGGCGAAAGAAAGCGATTCGAGCCACGGCAGTGCCATCGAGACACCGACTCCGCGCAAGATGGTGCGTCGCGAGACGGTCGAAGCGGATGTGTTGTACATGATAAAAGTCCTTTCGGGGACGGGTCGGTCGTACCGTTTGATCGTACTTTGTTCGTTTAGGGTGGCGAGGCGGCCAGAGCATCTGTCGAGCGAATCGATCGAAATTGTTCGCTACGGACAATAACCAGCAGGGCATCGGACCAACGGCCACCGCTGATCATGCTCTTGGTCACTTCGTCGACGAGCTTGCGATCCGAAGTCATCACTGCACGCCCAAGTGCATAGCCGGTAAGTTTACGAGCGAGCAAATGCAAAACGTCCTCTCGTCGCGGTCCGGCAAAGTAGTTTTTCAGACCAACGAAATCGTCGATCTCGGTACCATCGCGCAGAATTCCTTTCGTATCCCCTGGTTTCAATTCGCTCTCGGGCCGCAGTCGACCAATCGCATCGAATCGCTCCATCGCCATACCGTAGGGGTCAATCCGAACGTGGCAGCTGGCACATTTCGGATCTTCACGGTGACGCTCGGTGATTTCTCGGACGGTCAGTCCGGGCGGTGGTGTCTCGGGCAATGGCGGCACGTCGGGTGGGACTTTCGGCAGCCGCTCGCCGAGCATTTGTACCAACCAAGCTCCACGCTTGATCGGGCTGGTTCTTGCAGCGGCCGATTGTTTGGCGATCACCGCGCCGAAACCAAGAAATCCGCCGCGGGCGTAGGAGGAAACATTTTCTATCCGACGCCACTCCGGACCGTTCACACCAGGGATTCCATAGTGTTTGGCAAGTAGATCATTGACGACCACGGCATCGGCTGCAATCACGTCAGCAACTGGGCGATCGTTGATCAGTGAATCCTCGAAGAACCTCACGGGTTCCTCGGCCAACGCCTCTCGTAACTCGGGGGTGAATTCAGGAAAGTGCTGAAGATTTCGGCCGTGATTGGTAACAAAGTCACGCACGCCAAGCCAGCGGGCACCGAACTCCTCGGCGATCCCTCGCACTCGCTTGTCCTTGAGCATGCGCCGCAGTTGTTCTTCGATCACATCAGGCTCATGAAGCGTTGCTGCTTTGGCTCGCAGTTCATCGTCGGGAATCGAATCCCAGAGCAGGAAGCTCAGCCGTGTTGCCAGTTCATCGCTTGAGACCGGTTGCCAACGTGGACCTATTGCAGGCTGTTCGACTCGATAGAGGAACCAAGGTGACGAGAGCACTCGGGCTAGTGCCGCACGAAAAGCCGGAGCATGGTTGATGCCTTCAGATCGGTCGAGCAAGTAGGAATTGTGTATCGCTTCTTGTTCGCTTTTCTCAAGGGGTCGGCGCCAGGCTCTTGCGGCGAAGCTCAGCAGCGCGTCGAGCTGCTTTGGTTCTGCAGCAACTTGGGTTGCGAGGAATGCCTGCTGTTCTCTCCGAATCTGCTGCTCGAATTCTTGAATGTAAAAGAACATGATCCGCGCTCCGTCGTTCGGTTTGCGGTAGTACTGCACGAGTCCTTCGTAAGCGATCGGAGTCGCTAACGCTTGCTCGCTGACAAACTCTAGTTCGCTCCAGAGTCGGTCAAGCTCAGCGCGGCCGACATCGTCGAGCAATAGTCGACGCAATGGTTCGTCCTCGCGGCGATAGAGAAAGACACTACCCTGAGCATCTCGTGGGATGATCGGTTGAAAGAGGACCGCAGGTGGAAACAGAGCGCGAAAATCAGCCGCCGGTCGAGCCCTTTCGGACGCGACTCGCGGATGCACGATCTGGGCGGCCATGGGGTCGCCCAGCGTTGCTTGGGCGACCGGCTCGGCCAGATTGCCGCCACCACCTGTTGCAGCGATGAGGAATGCTTGAACCGAGGCGGTTTCTGGACTTGCATCGTCAAGGCTCACGTCAGCCCGGAGGAACCGAGGCAGGGTAAGCGCCTGCTGCAACTCGACTGGCAGTTTCCTCAGATCGATGACGATCTCGGCACCGGCCGCTGTGACCAGCGCCGAGTCGGGTACCGATCGACCTTGTGGGTGGAGACCGAACTGGAGTCCCGACGCTTGCTCGATCGCTGCGCGCAGTTGAGTATGTTCGGCAAATACAAGTGGTGGACCATCACCACCTTCGAGTCGCAGCCGATCCCATACCACGAACGTGTCGGGTTCTTTGGGCAAGGAGACCATACGGAACAGCAGTTCTCGTGCGGCCCCTTGGACTCGTTCGCGAGCGACGATGCGTCTAATATCCTCCCATGCGGGAAACCCATTCCCAACGGCCATGGCTGCGTTCTTCCCATAGTTGCCTCGAAACAACTGATCCTGCATCGCCTTGATCGTTGCCAAGACCGGAGCCGGATCGGTGCCAGCCTCTTGCCACTTTGCGCGAACCAGAGCGAGCATGTCAGGAGGAAGGCCAGCATCCGGTAGTCGCTCGGGTAGTGTGGCGAGTTCTGAGAGTGCTGATCCTAGCTCCGCGGCTGCGAAATGGGACAAATCAAAACCGATCCCATCGAGACTTGCCGGATGTGCATCAACGATGCGGCCCGTAACTGTCAACTCGCCAGCGATTGGACTCGTCCAAGCGATTGCCACCGTGCGTTTTGGGCCTGGATGGACAAACAATGACTGTGCAGGCAAGGTTGTCCAGACAGTGACGGGTTCTGCGGCGGAGTTCACAAAGACGGAGGGTTCAGAACCGAGGCTCCAGGATTTCAGTTCGGAGCGTCCGCCGTTGCTGTCCCGTTTTTCCGTGAGAAAAGTTGGACTGGCTGTCGTTTCCAAAAAGCTCCATTGGCACTCATGCTTGCCGGGCAATGGATTCCCCTTGAGCAGATCGGGTACCAAGTCAGAAACGCTCCAGGATCGCTGCTCGCCGTTGGTCTCGCGGATCGTCCATTCGACCAGGGTGCTATCGGCTCCATGATTATCGTTTGGAAGGACACTTAGGAGCAGTAGCTCGCCTTGCTGAACCGACAATGTCTGCTCAAAGGTGGCTTGGCCTCCTTCGGCAACTTTGGATTCTACGAGGAGCCGCTTTGAGGATCCCCACTTTGAATCGATGGTTTGTTTGGCGGCTTGAAATCGTTTTTGTCGACGCTGATTTTCGGCTTCGATTGCGGCCGCTTTCTCTTGCCAACGTTTCGTCTGAGCAGCGGCTTCGGCGTTTGTGTTTGTCTCGTTGGCAAGAGCTGTCCAAAGCGCGGCCAAGTAGGTTGCATTGAGTTTCTCTTCGGCGGCCACTGCGGCGATAGCGGCAGATCCCTCGCGAGTGAGTCTGTCGCGATGCTTCAGGGTTGCTGCAAGATGAGTTTCCAGGGGCGGTTCGCCATTGGGACCAGCATAACGAGCATGAAAGGTGCGAAGTGGCTTGATCGCTTCTTCGGTCCAATCGGCGAGCTCCGTCGACGAAGAGAAACGAAAGCCTGTAGGCAGAAGCACGGCCCGTGCAGCGACATCTCGAGCGGCTTGGTGATAGCGTTCGACCAGCTCAGGAGTCACAGGCATGGCATCTCCAACATTGGCGAATCCTTCACCGCCAACACTGTCGATGGGAAATTCGCGAGCTCGCGTTGGCCGCATATCGATGCCTGTAAGATCGCGGATTGCATTGTCGTAGGCGGTGTTCGACAATCGCCGCAGCGTCACTGGCCCGGGATCCCCAGCCCGTGCATTTGCTTCCGCATCGAGTGCTGCATGGATCCAGCCTAGGAGTCGTTCTCGCTCGACTTGGCTTGGCTGTGTTGCTTCCTTGGGCGGCATATCACCCAACCGCAATCGTTCCGCGACATCACCAAGTATTTTGGGTTTGGCGAGTATCGACTCGGCAGAGTCGAAACGTGTAAGATCAAGATCGTTATCCTTCGGTTCTTTTCCGTGGCACTCGGCGCAGAGCTTTGTGAGCAGCGGTTGTATTTCCGCGCTGAAGGATTTTGTCAGGTCGTCGTCGGAACCTTTGACGGATCCGCCAAAAAACAGCAGCAGGCACGCAGAGTACCAAGCCATCGCGATTTTTGGGATCCTTGTCGGTTTCATCTCTCTAACTCAGCAACAGGACGAACTCTGTGTCTAAAAACGATTCCTCGTGAGCACATAGATATAAACCTACACCCAACAAAGATCACCGATACACAATGTACTCTGATCGGGCGGTTAATTGTTGATTTTTACTTGAAAATTTCGCTCTGGGTCAAGAGTCTCACGCCCGCTTCGCTCAAGACGCTAAGACGCCAAGAAAAAAAGAAACAAGATCTCCTCTCTTCCCTTTGCGTCTTTGCATCTTTGCGTGAGCTTCCCCTTTGCGTCTTGGCGTCTTTGCGTGAGTTCGTTTTCACACCAACCCAAAAGAATCGTTATCGTTTCCAATCACCTGTCTTTGGGTCGATCTTGAGCCTATACAACTCTCGAATCGATTCCTTGTGCGGCTCGGTAAGTATGTAGTTACCTTTATCATCGCGGAGAAACTCCAAGTCCCAGAGTTCCAGCGCGCACCATTGGAGGTTCCGCCGATAATGCGTGTAGGGTGTCTGTCGGATCTCTCCAACGTTCCACTTCAACTCCAGGCTGTAAGCGATCAGGCCTGAGTAATTGTCTTTTTGGAATCCCATACCACCAGGTTTCCATTGGCTAGCCGTACAATCGATCAGAGCTCGATAGTATTGCTCGTCGCTCATGGGTCGCCAATTTTCAATTCCAAGTGCGACACGTCCTTTCGTCAGCCCCTGGCTAAGTGTGACTGGCTTGCCGATCGATTCAAGTTGCATTTTTCTGGTCAATGGAGAAGCGAAAATGCCTACAAGGTCGTGTTCGATCCCTTGGAAGTCAAAATCCACACCGCCCTCTTGTTGTGCCAAGTCGACCATGGCCCGCATATTGAGTCTCTGAAGGATCAGGTTGCTCAGGAAGTGCCCACCGATCTCCCCATGCCCACCGGGAGACTTCATCATCTTGAGCCGCGTCAAACCATTGGGATAGAGACGCGTCGCGGGAAAGAAGCTGCGGTCTTCGTTGGCAGCATAGATGGTGCCAATGGCTTCGATATTGGTTTTTGGAAGTGCAGAGACATAGTTTCCTGCACGACCGCTTGGAGTCCAATGCACCAGAGCCGAACTTTGACCAGGAAGAACGTACGAATAAACTGGATCGAAGAGACCAAGAAATTCAACTTCAATGCCATATCGGGCCATCCTTCCGACAAATTCAATCCCCATCGCAGCCCCTCGGCTCCATCCAAAAATATGTACTTTTTGGTGGCCTCGGTAATTCGCGATAATATCCGCTTCGATCCGATCGAGGATTGCCGTCCAACCATAGCCGCAGCCGTTGTCGGCATAAGCGTTCCAGATCGAATCGTATTCGATCGGATTGCCAACTCCTCCATAATAGAATTTGGTTCCTTGATAGAGATTGTAGAGCCGTTCGACATTCCCGACACCGAACATGTGCATACCGGTACCACCGATAAAGATTCCATATTGCTTGGAACTAGGATCGATCGAAAACGGCGAAATCAATCCATCGATCAAACTGCTTGCTTGATCGGAGTTTGCTAAGATCAATTGATCAGCCCACTTTCGAAGAGCACTGTACAGGACGCGGTTGCCTGAAGGCAGATACACCCAACCGTGTGAATCGAGTTTACCAATAGCCGTCTTTGCCGTCCGCATCCTCGGTGCACCTTCGATCCGGCTCGGCTCGATTCCAATGGAATGCTTCCAGTACACCACTCCTCGCTCTTCAAATACTTTGTCAGAGCGTTCCGAAATCCTCGAAGTCTCATGCTTGGAAATCAATTCGAATCGAGTCTGATCGAATCCCCCCTGGACATGCTTTAGGTACTTGCTCAGCCAAGCTTGCAATTCTGGTTTCGCAACCGCTCCGTGGATGGCTCCGTAGGTTTCATTGGCATACCTAAGAAACGCATTCCATTGTGCTTGATCGTTGACAAAGAAACGGGCCTGAGACTCTCTGTGCGCCTCGAAGTCCTTCTGCGGTAATTCAACTGGATTCCACACAAGACTCCGATCGAGCGTCAATTCTGAGTAATCAGGTCGCTCTGCTGCGGAAGAGACGCGGCCTTTGAGATCCAACCAATCCACCACCCCTACCAATTGCTCATGGTCGACATTCGCTAATGCATCGACCGTCAATGGGGATTTGGGAACCATCGCTTGCGTAGGAGTCACGATCGCATCGGTCATTCCATCGACTTGATCCGAGGTAATCAACACTCCATCCGCGATGCGTGCACCGTCAGGCGATTCTTTTTGCACGGTTCGCTCGGCAGAATACGATAGGCTGTCTATCCCCCAAAAGGACTTAGCGAACTGCTCCTGCGGCGAGCGAATCCATGCCAGAAAACCGGTGTCCTGCCACGAGAACGGGTCCCCGAAAGGACTCCAGGCATTCGGAACATAAACCAGATCGTAACGACGATCCATTCTCGGTGATTGAGGATGATCGATCGCATCGGGAGTTGGTATCGCCACAGGCACATCGCTCGACGGACTCGCTAGTGCTAACCCTCGGAGGGCTTGAACGCTGATTTGCTCCAGAGACCAATCGAGCTGAGCGACCGTCTGCCTGGCGCGATCGCTAGCGAGCCACTCTCCGGAATCGAAAGCCCACTCGATGCTCCCTTGAAGTATTTCATGATCGGCCTGCTGTTGGCTTTGCTTTCGAATCCTCGACTCGATCGCCAACGCTTTGCTGCGGATGGACTCGTTTTTGGCTCGTGCAATGTCCAAATAAAACTCGCTCCAGGTGCTCTCAAGTTGGCAATCGAGGTCCATGGCCATATCGGACTCAATGGCAGTTGTCTGTAAAGCGAATTCTTTTTCGACTGAGGCCCAAGTTTGATCGGAGAGACGGTAAGCATTTGCCTCTTTGAAATTGAGTTCCTTACGTGAGTCCCGGACTTGCTTGGCTTGGACGGATTCCCTAGCGATCAGAGCCATTCGATCGCTCTTTTGGATATCAGCCTTTGCGAGTCTTAAGTCGGCCACAGCTTTAAACCGCTTTTGGTTCCATTGCATGCGTGTGGAGTTTAAGCTGTCTTCATGTACCTTTTTGGCCTCCTGCAACCGGGTTTGATACGTCGAGTAATCGAAATCTTTTCTGAAGATCAGTTCGGTTGTTGCGACTCGATCTGCATAGGTACGCTCCAACGTGGTGAACTCATCGATATACTGATTTGTAGCAACATAGATTCCCGACAAGAAGTCGATTTGGGCATCACTACGTTGCTCTAGCGATTCGAGATTTTGTTGGCTTTGCGAGTTCCTCATAGAACTATCGGCCAGCGAAATCGCTCGTGCGGCATCGAGTTGCGCTTGAGCAATCGTCGTGGTATAGAGGCTGTCGGCTTGTGCCCTGCGATGGATCAATCGCTCTTGGACTTCATTCCAGTTTTCAAGGTTCTCTAGCTCGTGCTCAGCGATCGCGACCATGAACTCCGACCAAGTTCCATGGAATGCTTGCCGCAGTTGTTTTCGAGCGTCGATCCTCGCGGTTGCAGTCGCGGTCCGCCATCTGCTGTCTGCACTGTTCTGTTCCAAAGCCAACTCGCCACTCGAAGCGATTGCATCAATTTGGTACTCGAAACGAGTTAGAGCAATCCCATCTGTCCGCGTGCGATCCAACTCCGAGAGCGTACGCTCCAACTGTGCATCGAGTCGAATCAATTCGATACTCTGACGCTGGGATCTCTTTTGATCTTCGAGCGCGACCTCAGCGGATAATTTTCCTGTGCGCTCCTTCCAGGTCTTTAGCGAGAAGGAATCGCCGAGGGCTTGTGCGTACTTGGCTTCCGCCACAAGCAGACTTTTCTCGCGAGCTTGTTCGAAACCCGTGTATCTCCTGAGTTTCATCAACTGGGCGGTGCTCTCAGCGTACTCGACTGCCTGCAAGAACTTGGACTCTCCAGACAATACCAACAATTGGTGCTCTAAGTCGAATTGTCGCTGGAGTTGAATCGAGTCGTACTGGTCTTGAAGATCCTGCATCGAGTACTCCAATGCGAGATCCGCCTTATCTCGTTGGACTTTACGTTGATGATTTTCGTTTTCGATCGCAAAGTTGTTCTCGGTAACCTTGTTTTCTACTTGCCTCTCCTGATCGAGAATCATCATTCGATGCGAATGATTGAACTGAGCATCCTCTCTGGCAACGACCCAGTCGACGTAATCCGACGCGACCTGCTGAATCCACTTGGCGTAGCCATCCGCATGCACTGCTAGGATTGTCGATCGCGGATCCTCACTGCTTGCTTGTTGCAGTTGATCCGCTTTGCCTCGTGCGGTCCCAACAAAGTACAGACCTTGCGCGCGAGCCCATGTTTTTTGGTAATCGATCGAGGCTTGCCTTAGTCGCAACTGGTATTGCTTCTCGATTCGGTTTGCTTGATCGATGGAATTGATCCCTTGAGCCTGATCCTCTTGGGCTTGTGCCAACTCCAACTGGTCTTTGCTGTTGTTGGATTGAACCTGCAAGACTTGGCTTGCGTTTTTCTGAGTCATCAAAGACGTATGAAGTTGCTCTGCGCGGATTCTGTCGGCATCGGTGGTGGATTGGACCCGTTGCATATTTGAGTCCCAAGTTTCCTCAATGCGTTTCGTCTTTGCCTGACCGATCGCAGTCACGAAACCAACTTGGGATTCAGTCCGATGGGTCGCCTCAAGGGCACGTACCTCCTGAATCCCTTTCAATAGAGAGTCATTGGCCGACTCTTTGCCGAAATTCATAAGACCGTTGTCGAAAGCAGGTTGCAATCGCCAAGCGGCAGCCGTGAGCGGTTCGAGTTGGATCCGTAAGCCGAGCCAGTTATCCAATTCTCTGCGAAGCGATGCCGAGATCACCCCCGAATCCGGGTGTATTCTCAGGTAGTAGGACTTCCAAATCTCTCCGATTCGCTCAGCTCTTTGAGTTCGCTGCTCGAGCAACTGACGATTGAGTTCATCGAGGGCACCTTGTGATCTTTGGTCATAACTCGATTGAACCAGGACTTCAGTTTTTTGAAATGCGTTGATCGCTTTTTGCGTAGCTACCATCCACTGAACCTCAAATCGAGCTCGATCGACCGTGGCATTTTTATTCAGACGCGAGGTTTCTTTTTCGACCTGCATTTGAGTTTGATGGATTTGATCGACCGTTTGACGATTGCGTCGCATGATTTCAGATTGATCGGCACGACCGGCAACCGAATCGGACAACTCCTTCCACGCTAGAGCTTCGCGTGAGCTCGATTGTTGCAAAAGGATCGCTTGAGCCTGCTCTTGGATGAGCACTCGCGTGTTTGGATCGAGTTTGCGATAGATCTTTTCGAGATCCGAAGCCTGCTTTTGCAGCATCCTCTTTTCGTAATCGGATCGGGATTGCAATTGCTGCAGTCGGAAAGTCCCCTGGGCATCAAGCAATGCGATCCGATCACTCTCGGACGATAGATTATCGCTCTGAATTGTATCGTAGTGAATTCGGCTTAGGTCGATATCACGACGGCTCTGGTTCGATGAGATATCCTCTTGGTGAGCGACGATCAAATCGGCCATCCTGCGAGCATACAGATCCTGTGCGACCTGAGTCGCGGTTGCTAACTCCGTATGAGCCTGATTGCTACTTGTGAGTCTAGGTACGTCTTCTGACCAACTCCACTGAGCTTCGATGGGTTTGGCGAGCTCTTGCTCGATGCTGAGCATTCGAACGACTTCGGCACGCTTGGATCGCAACTCGTTGTCGATGTTTCGACTGGTTTCTACGAGCTCCGCTTCGATCATTTGTTGCCTGTCATAGTAAATTCGATCGATCAGAGCAAGCCGCTGAGTGTACTGATCCCAATCGAGCATACCAGCAAAGTAATCGTCTCCTAATTGATTAAGACTCAACGAATGGCTGTACTTGGCTTCTGCTCTGCTTGTACTTGCTGTGAGCTGTGCTTGTGCCAATTGGGTATCAGCAAAAGCGGTCGTATTGGCCGTTTCGAGTTTTAGAGGTAGTAACTTTGGTGAAGGCACATCCGGTCTGGCAAGATTCAAACCAAAAGAGGTGAGTTGACTGACTCCAGCGGTTTGGGTTGCGAAACGAAGCTTGGCAGCGGCCAATGCCCTGCTTAGTTCCTTTCTGGCTTCAATCTTATCCTGCGTAAATTCCAGTTCACTGGATGCCGCTTGTGAATCGCTCTGCAATCGTACCTCAAGAGACTCCAAACGGTCAAAGTTAGAGCGATTGGATTGCTCGCGAGCTCGCTCTAATTCGATTTGAAGCTTTCGAACGCTCAGATTCCTAGTCGCAATCGCTTGAGAGTTAACCGCATCGGTCCAAGGACTAGCTTCGGCATCGTACCATTTCTGGACGGCTCGAAGGTAGCGATCCCAGTGGGTAATGATTCGATTGACTTCGATCTGTTGGATAGATCGTTGGTATTCCAGCCAAGCAGTCGCTTGCAGGCGCTCGATCCGCAGATCCAGTTCGTTGGATTTGCATTCGAGCTCCTTAGCCGTACGAGCCATAGCCAAATCGTAATGACCTTCGCGATCCACCTGAGCGATAGCATCGCTATGATCTGCGTTAGCGACTGTTAAATGATACTGCTGATGCAATTGAAACTCATTGGCCTTGGATCTTTCAGTGAGACTCTCGACGCACTTGACCCAAGCATCTTCGAGGGAATCTCGTTGATTGTAGAAACCTTGGTCGATGGAAATGCGTTTGGTCTCGAACTGATGCAACAGTTGGGCCATAGCGATCGATTGACCACGAGTAATCTGGAATCCGGTTACCGCCGGGACTATGCCCGACCCCCAGACGCTTGCGACGAACGTGTTGTCGATCCAAATCCAGTCACCGGTGAGGTATTCGAGTACCGGTGGTGTGTAGACCATGGCGCTGAGGTACTTCTGATAGGACTCTTGGGTGATGGCGGATTCGCCCTGCAGATAGTCGATTCCATTGAGTCGAGATTCAAGTTGCTGGGTGTATTCGGACTGCTTGTTTGCTCGAACCAATTCGAGTCGATTATTGGCAAGTTCGATTGCGTGCGAGTGTACCAATCGAGCATGTTCATTACGGAATTCAAGGGTCGCTTTGAGTCGATGGTTTTTGAGTGCGTACTCATTATCGAGTTCTGCTAGTTGCTTATGATGCTCTGCTGTAATTTTCGCTAAAGCACTCTCTTTCCAAAGTTCGGCTGCTTGCAGGCTTCGATCCGCTTGCGATGGCTCCCAAGCTCGCAGGAGGTCCCGTCGCTCCTGGGCCTTCTGAAGATCTGCAAAGGACTCAGGGCTGCCAAGGTTGGAATTCCTTTGGGTCAGCGTCAGGCAAGCCGCCGATGCAACGGAGAAATCGTATTGCCGAAGCGCCGATTCATTACCTACTCGCCGGTCTTTCTCGGCAAGAATCAAGGCCTTGTCTAAATCGGCTTGAGCTTGAGCGATCCTCCGTTGGAGTTGGTGATGCGCGAGCTCCACAGTCGCATCGTAACGTTCTGCCGTCGAGGCACGAAGCAAACTTTGCTGGCGTTTCTTTTCCGCGAGAGCCTCTTCCCGAACATGATCGATTTGAGCCATCAATAAGTTGTATTCGAGCGCAACGGTTGCTAGCTCACGCGATTGATCGCGCTGTAGCTTATAGGACTCCTTGAGAAACGCCGACAGGATGTCCAGGGTTGTTTGATCGTAGGTGTGTTGTGCATCGTATGTTTGACGGGCGTGTCTGAGCAAGGCCGCCTTGATCGCTTGGGCTGAGGGTCTTGAACTCGCATCAAGAATGCTCCTTAGCTCGCGATTGGCTGCGTCAAAGATCGCGTCCCTGTTTCGCTTCGCCGTACGAGTTTGCTCTTCTTGAGCATCGGAAAGCCCCATGAAAATGGTTCTGTATCGATCCTCGATCCCCCTGCGATCGCATTGAGATTTTGCTAGAGCACTCTGTGACGATTGAGCAAATTGCTGATAGATATCCGAGTAATCCTCGGTCGATATTTTTTTCAAATCCAAATCGACCTTTGACATCTCCTCGCGGTAAGCTGCCTGAGCTTCGTTGATTGCAATCTCGTAGAGTGCCCGAGCTCGCTGACTGGCCATGCTTGCACGTTGACCAACAAAGCGCTGCTCTGCGATCAGTTCTTTGCGCAACTGATCAAGTCGAGTCTGAAACTCATGATCCTTCGAAAGATCGATCCCGATCCCGCTAGGGTCCTCGTTGCCAATCGCTTGGTTGAGGTTCGAACTCCAAATGACTATGGGTACGGTAAGGTCGACCGATTGCTCTAGGGGCAAGACCGGCGGCTGGGGCATGAACTCATCGGCGGGCAACCAATCGGAAATCAAGAGTGGCAAATTTGGTAGGGTGTCCGAAGGCCATGAGATTGCTAGCTCGTCGGGAAGAGGCAAGTCAACTTCGGCGGTATTGCTCGACTGCAAATGCTGACGGAGTTTAGCTAGGGCTTGGGTTTGGGCCTCCTGCAGATCGATCGTCGCGGCGGTCGTTTGAGTCCAATAATCCGAGTTCGCTTGACGCATCGCAAGGGATCGCGAAGCGAAGGATTCCTGACTTCGAAGTTCATTTTCAGTGGCACTTGCCTGACGATCACTTGTAAGTTTCGCTAGGGCTTGGTTTATACTGAGATCATGTTCAGAGGGATCCGAGGGTCCAGGATCATCATCTCGATGACCATCATCGGTACGTAAGCGGATCTCGGTGATTTTTGCTCGCTGGAGGCTCGGATTGGCAATCTTAAATGAGATGCTCTGCCAGGATCCTACCAGCATCGAGACCGCTGAATCGCTCGGCGCAGAGGCTCGGAACCGATAGGTGTAGTCGCCTGGTGCAAGGTCATCGAGCTTCAGTGAAAAATCGGCATAACGAGTCGCCTTGGTGATTCGATCGGGTTGCGAATCTCCGTTGGTGTCGATCTCGATGGTCATCCCATCGATGTCGCTCTGCGAACGAATTTTTCCACTTATCTCGTTGGTTAAGGTATCGCTATTTACGTTGTGACGAAGTTCGTCGAGCTCAGGAGGGGTATCGGGTTGTTCTTCGTATACAAGGGTAAAGCTGTACCAACGATCGGGCGTATTGTCTTCGATCTGCAGAGGCCCGATCCGAAGCGGTTGGAATGCGACGCTGACTTGGCCTGCCGACATCAATTGCGGTTTGTAGACGAAACGTCCATCGTTCGTGACCGTGATGGTTTCATCGGCTTGCCGATCGAAATCCAAATCGACCAGAACGACCGAGTTCCCGATCCCAGAAAGACTCGTCAACCGGCCTCGAATAGCAGTTTGCTCGCTTCTTTGATCTTGAGGGATGCCGGAGTCGTTGGCAAGTTCAAGCGATTCAATCTCCAGCGGTTCGAGAGTTGAAGAAACGTAAGTGAAATCGAAAGCTTGCCATGGGCTGACACTCAATGCATTCTGCTGATCATTCAGTCCGATCGTTCGGAAATGGAATAGATGAGTACCGTGTTGCAAGCCCGTGGGTGAGTATCGAAAACGTCCTAAAGAGTCGATAGCTACTTCCTCATCAACAATGCCATCGCGATTTCGGTCGACTTGAACTTGAGTCTCCGGGCGAGGGTTGGCAACCGTACCTGTGATTGTCGATAAGCTACTGATTCGATCGACGTCGCTTCTTCCTGTATCAAAGAGCAAACGCAGGTTGCTGATTTCACCGGTTTGCTCGCTCGGTGCCACCAATTCGAAATCGAGGTAGTTCCAATTGCCGACAAGTTGGACATTTCGATAGGGATCGGTCCACAGGATACGAGCTGCAATGCGGCGTGGTCCTAGCGGTACCCTATCAGGTCGAATCGTAAAGCTGCCATCTTGGAGTGGAATGGTCCAGTCGTCTGCGGTTTGGTCGGAATTCCAATCGATTTGAATTTGGGATAACTCGAATGGAACTGTATCGGTCTTTGAGATCAAGCGACCCACTACCGTAGGTATCGAAGTGATCCGATCGATGCTTGAAATGCCATCGTCGTTTAGCAGAGCCAGCGTCATCGATGGATCGGTCTGCGGATTGTAAGTCCATTGAAAATCAATCCAGTCGCTTGAGGACCGCGAGTTCGTTGCAGGATCAATATCTATCGAGCGAATCCTATACTTTTGCAACCCGGGCGATATCGCTTCGTCAAAAAACAGGATCGTTGTAGCGTTGTCGCTGGTCGATTTTCTGACCGGGATGAAATGGGTTTTAGAGCCTGTATCGATCTCTAGCTCGCTGAGCCACAATCGAGGTCCGCTGGTTCCCACTTCGATCAAGAGGGTCGGATCGCTAGTGATCCGATCGTTGCTCGATGTACCGGTGTCGCTGCGCAAGCGTGGAATAGGTATCGGTGGCGGTTCCGATGAGAGAACTTCGAAATCGTACTGAACCCAGTTTCCTGGGATGAATGCATTGGCCTCGTTGGACCATAGCTGTACGCGAAGCTTGATCGTGTAATTGCCAGGACTGAGATTTTCCAAGACATGTTCGAAATCAAGGTTTGTTGTTACAGGGATCGTTGCATTGGGTTGATCGCCTTTATCGGTATCGATTTGGATCGACAATTGCGATGCGATGGGATCCATCCAACTGCCCTTCGTACCTTCGGGTAGTGATGGATTCGAGACCGCACCTCGAAGAGACCATTGGCGCGGACTATCGGGAGGGTTGCTATGGGAAACTCCGGTAACGATCCATGGAACCTGCGGAGGATTAGCGATGGTAAATTCAAGGCTTTGCCATGGGACTAAAGGTTTGCCGGTTTGATCCTCGACGATCCGAACACGAAGTGTCCTTGGGCCCGGTATGCGTGCAAAATTTGGGTCGATTGCACGAGGATCGTACTGGGCTGTGCGCTGGTTGAAAGCCAATACTTCTGAGGCATCGGCGATGCCGTCTTGGGTATGATCCCATTCGATCCGAATCCTGGATTGGCCCGAATCCGAGAGGGGATACTCCCCAAGGATCGAAACGACGCAAGTCGGATCGCTCGTCGTCCGATCGTCCGGATTTCCTGTATCGATTCTTAGCCGTAGATCTTCAAGCCGTAGTAGACCTCGATTCGAATCCTCGATGACTTGGTAATCAAATGAGTTCCAGGGCGATTGTTCGATTACCGTTTGATCCTTCGAGTACCACAAGGATCGGTAGCGAAGGCTACGGAGTCCCATAAAACTCGCGGCATCAGGATCGAGTGCTCCGGGATCCACTTGAAATCTCGCTGGTGTTTTTTCGATCGTTTCAACAGCATCGGGGATAAAGTCACCGTTTGCGTCGAATTCGGTCTTGAGAAACCCGGTCGATAGATTGCCCTCGACGAGTACCTCGATTCGCTCGTCCCAAGTGATGTGATCGGACGACGATATGCCCGTGTCATTGACCAGTGCGACTTGGGTGATCCTTGGTTGATTCTTTCGAGCGGAGGACTTAGCATCGTTATCCGATATTTTCAGAGTTTGGTTTGGCTTACCTGCAATTCCGTATTGGCCAAGTGGGCTTGGTAGGATCTGGACATTCATCCACTCTGTGTTCTCGGCTTCGGAGTCATCAATGACCGAAACGATCACCGACGAAAGCGTTTCTCCGGCAGGAAATAGAAACTGGCCCAGATTGGTTTTGGGAGACCAGCGTTTTGGATCGATATGAAAGTCTTGACCGACAATTAGCCCCTCTTGGAGCGTCAATTCAAAGGGTAACGCAAGGGGTTCAAAAAGGGGGCCTGTTCGTCGAGCGCGAAGGCGTCCATCGCGAAAACCCTCTTCGCCGTCTGTAGGGGGTAGAAGTTCGACACTTGTCGTATTGGAATCAAAATCATTGTCGGAAATCAGGATTGAAGTGATATGGGCTGGGACCCACGTACCGACGCGCGAGGTGTCCCAAAGGACGACTCGGACCGATTCGGTCCCTTCTGCAATCGTGTCATCGATCGCGAGAACCGGCACATCGACATAAGAGACTCCAGGTTCGAATCCAACGATCGACTTGGGTTCTTGGTAATCAATATTTTTTTGAGCCGTCGAGTCGGCCAGAATATTGAAGGTGACTTGCAACGGTGGCAGTGGATTGGATCTTTCGATACGGAAGTACCCAGGAGATCCGGACTCGACGGTCGGTTGAAACTCGGAGATCCAGACGATCTCACGGGGCCCAAAGAAGTTATTCTCTACGGGGATCCACGGGAGATTCGGAATTGGGGCAACTGCAAGGGGAGATTGCCCGGGAAAAGTGCTCGGTCCTTGGGGTAGAACCGGGGGAAGCAACCAAGGAGCTGAGGTCATCAGCTTTCGAGGTTCAAGGTCTTCGAGGATCAATTTCCTAAATTGATCTCGTTTTTTAGAAAACGTGTTAGGCGACTGTTTTTGCTTACCGAACAGTCGACGAAGCCAGCGCAAACTGATGGTTCTCATCAGCATCCCTCCTTAGGTGTTATCGGAAAATTGTCCTAAGTGCTGCGATCCGAGAAGATGATCCCGAACGTCTTGCGCTGGCCAGCGAGCAACACGATTCCGATTTTAGGAAAGAAGTGAAAAACTTACCCGAAAATGGTTCGAAATTTTTTTCACGATTTTTTTACTGCAAGTTGCTGTGTCGATTTCATCCATGATCAACAGCGAGAGAATCTATCGAATGGCCCACCAAATCACTGCGGCTCCGACTACCATCCGATAGATCGCAAATGGAGCAAAACCCTTGGTGCGGACCCATTGCATGAACCATGCAATCACAGCTAAGGCGACGAGAAAACTTGTTACAAATCCAATTGCTAGCGTGATCCACTGCTGGGCTTGGACCTCAACGGGACTCTTGATGATGAACTGCAATAGCTTAAATCCACTTGCAGCAAGCATCACTGGGATCGAAAGAAAGAAGCTGAACTCTAAAGCAGCCGGACGCGACAAACCCATAAGCTGCCCACCGGCAATCGTCGCCATCGAACGGCTCGTACCGGGAAAAACTGCGGCTAAGATCTGCATCGCTCCAATGACAATGGCTTGTTTCATCGTCATTTGCTCCATCGTGTCGGTCTTGGCTTTGGGCGAAAACACCCGATCGATCCAGAGCATGGCAATGCCACCGATGAGCATCGCCAAGCCGATGTACAGTGGTTTTTCAAGATTCTCACCGATGAACTTATCCATCAAGAAGCATGGAATGGCCGTTACGACAAAACTGATCACAACCAGAGCAAGCGGATGTTGGTGCCATCGGATGGTCGGGGTATCGGAATCCCCTATTTCTTTTGTGCGAATATTAGCAAAAAAAGAACTGACGAAATCGGCGAGTCTTTGCCAAAAGTAAACCACCACCGAAAGGATCGCTCCGAGCTGGATGACCACTGTGAACATCTTCCAGAAAGAATCGTCCAAACGCATCCCCAAGAGAGCTTGGGTCAAGACGATATGTGCCGTTGAACTGACAGGCAAAAACTCCGTAAGTCCTTCGACGATCCCGACCAAAAGGGCTACCAAATAATCCTGCATGTTGAGACTCAAGCTTTCCGAAACATCTGCTTATTTACATTTCATGGGGGGCGAATCCCAAACAAAAAAACCCGGATCCTGTGCTTTCGCAAGGATCCGGGCTCGTTACCGTCAAGTTTAGCCTGTTTTGGTGAAATGGTGACATTTCATCCACAAGCTGGGGAAGGAGCTGCTTGTCTTAGGCAGCCCGCCGGCATACTTAAGACGCCCCACCCCTTTGGCTAGTAGAACAAGAATTCACTAATCACCTCCTTTCGAAACGAGCCAGGCAAACGACTTCCAGGTTGCCTAGAATCGGAAGCCTTTTGCACGGATACGCACGCTGCGATGCGTTTCGCAGCACCTGATGCAATTGTAACCTCCAAATCCCCAGAAAAACAACAGCCATCTGTGAATTTGCCGCAAAGCCCCCCGGTCGGTATTCCAATTTGAGGAACTTCGGTAGATTGAGGCCCCATGGCACCCTACGTCGAACTCCACTGCAAATCGAACTTCTCGTTCCTTGAAGGTGCCTCGCACGCCCACGAACTTGTCCAACAAGCCAAACTCTTGGGTTACTCAGGACTTGCGATCAGCGACCGAGACACCCTTGCGGGCATCGTCCGAGCCCACACGGCCTCCAAGGATCACGACTTGCGTTTTATTGTGGGGTGTGAAATCAACCCCATCGATGGCCCACCGGTCGTGCTGTGGCCCACAGGCCGCCAAGGTTACGGCGATCTTTGCAGACTCCTGAGCATCGGGCGACTGCGTGCTCCCAAAGGTCTCTCGCAACTCTCCTGGCACGATATCGCCGCTTGCTCCAAGCACCTGCTGGCCGGCTTGATCCCCCAACTACCCACTCTGGACTCCGGCAACCTCGCCTCACGCATTTTGGACTTCGGCCAAGTCGATTCGCAAGACCCCGACGAACCAAACTTCAACCAAAACGTCGATCCAGCCGACGATCTAGCCAACCTGGACTATTCATCCCCATTGCAAATACCTCCGATCCCCTCGCAACCTTGGTGCTCTGTCGGTCACGCCTTCGATCCACAGCAGACCTCCAATTGGCTCGCTTGGATAAACCAGTTCGGTGAACTTTTTCAGGATCGGGGGTACCTGATAAGTCACTTGCATCTGCAGGCCAACGACCAAGCCAAGTTGCAGATGCTCGCTCAACTCAGCCGTCAATCCCGGGTCGAGTTGGTCGCGGCCGGAGGTGCTCTCTACCACCAACCCCAGCGCATGATCCTTCATGATTGCCTTCAAGCCATTGCCACCGGAACGACGATCGATCAAGTTGCACGCTTTCGACCTACAAATGCCCAGCGATCTCTCCGAACACTCGAACAAATCGAGCAACTCTATCGCCAAGTGCCACAAGCCATCGCCAACACACTAGCCATCAGTAGCCGCATCGACTTTAGCCTCGACTCGCTCCGCTACGAGTACCCGACCGAATGGTCCCCTGAGGGCGTGCGTCCTATCGACTATCTTAAAAAGCTGACTTGGGAAGGTGCGCAAAACCGCTATCCCAAAGGTGTCCCTGTGCGTGTCGTGGAGATGCTCCGCCACGAGATAAAGCTCATCGAAGACCTTCACTACGAAGCGTACTTTCTGACCGTATGGGATCTGGTTCGCTTTGCGCGATCAAGGGATATTCTGTGCCAAGGCCGGGGATCGGCCGCCAACTCGGCGGTCTGCTACTGCCTAGGTGTCACGAGCGTCGATCCGAGCCGATACGATCTGCTCTTCGAACGCTTCATCAGCCGCGAACGCAACGAAGCTCCCGATATCGATATCGACTTCGAGCATCAGCGCCGCGAAGAAGTCATCCAGTATGTCTACGAAAAGTACGGTCGGCACCGAGCCGGAATGACTGCAGCCGTTACGACCTACCGCATCCGATCGGCCACTCGCGAGTGCGCCAAAGCTCTCGGCTTTACCAACGATCGGATCGATAGTCTCTCGAAGATCATCGATGGGCGCAGCGGCATCGAGAACCTCGCAAAGCGATGCAGCGATGTCGGTATCGAACCGGAGTCCGAACAAGGGAAACGATTTTTGTACCTCGTCGAGTCGATCCTCGGATTCCCTCGCCATCTGTCACAACACACAGGCGGCATGGTCATGACCCAAGGCAACTTGTGCGAACTTTGCCCCATCGAGAACGCTTCGATGACCGGCCGCACGATCATCCAATGGGACAAGGACGACTTGGACGAACTCGGGATCCTCAAAGTCGATTGCCTTGCCCTAGGCATGCTCTCGGCGATCCACCGCAGCCTCGATCTGCTGTCGGAGCATTGCGGAAAGTCCCTGAGCCTAGCGACCATCCCAGCCGAGGATCCCAGCGTCTACGACATGATCTGTAAAGCCGATACCGTTGGCGTTTTTCAAATCGAGAGCCGCGCTCAAATGAGCATGCTGCCACGGCTCCGCCCACGCTGCTTCTACGATCTGGTCATCGAGGTCGCCATCGTCAGGCCAGGGCCAATCCAAGGCAACATGGTGCACCCTTACCTAGCCGCAAGGCGCTCTGGCAAACAACCTCCCTATCCGAGCGAAGCCATCGCCCAAGTCTTACGCAAGACCATGGGTGTACCGATCTTCCAAGAGCAAGCCATGCGACTTGCCGTTGTTGCCGCAGGCTTTACACCCGGCGAAGCCGACCAGTTACGACGAGCCATGGCCGCTTGGCGACGTCCCGGGGTGATCGATCAGTTCAAGAAAAAGCTCCTCGAAGGCATGCAACTCAATGGACTCAAAGAAGAGTTTGCTGAAACGGTATTTCATCAGATCCGAGGCTTTGGCGAGTACGGGTTCCCTGAATCGCACGCAGCAAGTTTCGCGTTGCTCGTTTATGCATCTTGTTGGATCAAACATCATCACCCAGATGTCTTTTGCTGCGCGATGCTCAATAGCCAACCACTGGGATTCTATACCCCTGCGCAACTCATTGCCGATGCCCAGCGGCACAACGTCGAAATCGCACCGGTGGATCTCAATGCAAGCCAATGGGAATGCACGCTGGAATCGCAAAGCGCAGGTCTCCACCGAGTTCGACTCGGCCTGTGCATGATTCGAGGACTCCATCAAGACGATGGACTCATGATTGCAGCAGAGCGAATCGGTCATGGCCCCTTCAAAGATCAGAGCCAACTGGTTCGGCGGTGCAGGCTTGGCCAAAGTGTTCTTGCCATCCTGGCCGATAGCGGTGCGATGGCTTCGCTCTCAGGCAATCGACGAGCCGCTTACTGGCAAGCTCTCGGACAAGACCGCACCTACAAATCACTTCCATTGCTCGAGGCCGCAGGTGTCGATGTCGATGATGCGATCCCTGAGGCACTTATTCCTATGGATCCATCCGAGGAGGTCGCTGCCGACTATGCCACCACTGGCTTGTCGTTGCGCGGTCATCCGGTCGAGTTCCATCGCAAGCGACTTGCAGAGCTCCAAGTCCGAACAGCGCGCGATCTGGGTTCAATCAATCATGGTCGGCTCGTGCGTGTTGCCGGCTTGATCGTCTTGCGGCAACGACCTGGAACGGCCAAGGGGATCACGTTTGTGACCATGGAGGACGAGACCGGCAGCATCAACATTGTGGTGCGACCCAAAGTATGGGAAGCCCACTATCTGATTTGCAAACAGTCCAATGCTTGGCTTGTGCATGGCACACTTGAGAGTCGCGAAGGGGTCATCCATGTGGTAGCCAGCTTCATCGAAGACCTCACCGACTCGCTTGGCCCCCTGCAAGTCCCCTCGAGGGACTTCCGGTAGAGAGTTGAAGATCTCGAAAGCTTCCTTCATAAGCTCCATAAGCTTCTCGAAAGATTTGAACGGACTCTTACAAATCGATAGCGAGCTATAAAGCAGATCATAGTAGCAGGCACATTCCATGTGCCGTCCGCAGTATTTAATGAAATGCACATCGAACCCTGGCTGACGGCACAGCGGAGTGTGCCTGCTAGTGCGCCTTCGATGGCGTTTAATCAGCCGGGTGAAAGTCCTGGTCTGGGTAATGTTACCGCCCAGTATCCGACAGTGGTAAC
>Ga0315901_10000204_pt1 | contig 88079 bp, 106 predicted proteins | sample LakEriMetagenome_10_FD_203761 | JGI IMG/M metagenome (GOLD analysis project Ga0315901, IMG submission 203761) | Freshwater fungal communities from buoy surface, Lake Erie, Ohio, United States - Buoy 2 MA116 | ecosystem: Environmental > Aquatic > Freshwater > Lake | place: USA: Lake Erie, Ohio... | reverse complement strand
ATTTTACAATTCCAAGCATTTCAGTAACATCCATACCTTCAGGTAAAGTGTTTGCAGTTGCAAATTGTGTAATTGGGACAACACCAATAGGTAGGATAAGTCCTTGAGATACTTGTCCACGAAGTTTGATTGTTTTAAGACGGAACCCTTCTTGGTCACCCATTTTCTTAAATGAAGATTTACGTAAAAATTCAAACTCATCTTTAATTGGTAAGAATGAATCAATCTCACAATAAACTACCATGTCACCCACCTTGTGACCAACATCTTTTCCTACAACAACATTCCAACCACCTACGGTTGCAAGTTCAATCATATCTGCCCCATCTATAGGACGAATGTTTGTAATCTGTCTAATTGTTGCTAACTTTCTTTCCATATTATTTTATGTGTTTATATCTAATTCTTTTGATTGTGTCGCCAACATGAAATTCTGTTCTACCTGAAATTACACCACTGTCTTTTGTTTTGGCATAATAGACAGGGTCAAATTGGAGTGTGTTGATTTCACCTGATTTTTTAAACCATACCGAATCAACAGTTGTTGTTGTGACATGTTTTTCAAATTTTGTTTGTGGGTTACTACATCCTGATAAATTTATTACCACAAAGACCATCATGATTGCCCAAAGTATTAAGAATATAATAGCAAGGGTCTCTCTTAAATTTTTGATTTTACGTACCATGAAGCAAAGATACGCATTTAAAAAACAGAAATCAAATTATTTTAACATCAAAAAATCCAAATACATTTTGATTGTTCTTCTAATAACCGAAGTATCAATGTTTTGAAATTTGTCAAGTGATTCAAGTTCGTTAAACAATCTACTAACCAATTCTTTTTTTGAACCTAAACGAACTATCCTATCATCAATTATTATATATTCAACATTTAAGTGTACCGAATTTGTAACTTTTTTTGGGTAATGTCTTCTCAAATAATTGAATACCTCGTCACTAGTGTTTCCACTATATTTTAATAGAATTTCATTTTTGTCCGATTCACTAATCATACTTATAAATATCAACTCTTCCTTTTCATTTCCTTATCAAAGAAGTAAAACATAAAACTTGTTAAACCTATAATAAAAATTATATCCATCATATCTTAGACAATAATAAACAAAATTAATATATTTATCAATAATGAGTAAAATTATACCTGTTCAAGATTATTTAAAGTTAACCAATTCTGACAAATTAGAAATTGAAAGATTGCTATTTGAAACGGTTAAAGAAGAAATGGAAAATCAATTTTCTTTTTTAAAAGTTGAAAAAATTGAGTTTAATAATTATTGGGATAGACTTGATGAAGACGCTGAAAGTTGGGAAAGACTTTCAGGATTTATAATATCACGTGCTAATACATATATTCGTCTACCTGATATTAGAACTTTTATGGATAGTGAATATAAAGATATTAATTTCACTAAAACACTATATGATATACAAGAAAATGTTTTTGAATTTTTTGGATTACCTAGTACTGTTATGGGTGTTGTTATGGCTTGGGGTGACGAAGATTACTATGATTAAAGTTTAATCCATTTCCTTGAAGTTTCAAATCTGAAACTACCCATATGAACCTGTTTCCAACTATTTGGTTCAATCAAAGATAAAAAATCAGTACCATCTTCCCTTTGATATAAATGATAAGTTTCACCAATTATTGGTTCAAAATTGAATGCCGCTTTATAAACTTTGTGGGTCCATTCATATTCGTCAAGTAATTTTAAATACTCACGTTTGATTTCCTCGTACTTAGCGTCAAACTCATGATTTGCCTTAACTACTGTGTGTGTTTTCCAACCTTGAATGTCCTCAAGTTTGATTGCTGGCGCTCCAATATTATCACCATAAGGTAATAGAGCGTGTTTGTTTTCCTCCATGTAATATTAAAAATACTAAAATTACACGTACTCTTCAATAGTACCTATTCTAAAATTAGAATATTTGTCATTTTTTTTATTATTATCTAATAAACCAAAAAAATAATTACTTGAGGACACTACTTCGTTAGTATTAAATAATGAGTCACCCTCTTCTAAAGTTCCTGAATATTCATATAAATCAATACTGTACCTTAAATCGTTAATAATTTCAAGAATATCAGAGTCATCGTATGATTTATATGTGTATAAAGTTTTATATTCACTTTTATCCATTAATCCTGCCGCCAAGTAAAGACTGTAATCAAAAAACTCATCACCCTGAACTTCACCATCACCATCACAATTATTACAATAAACCTCACCTTCTCCTTCACAATTATAACAAGGATTATTACCGTTACCATTACAATCATAACAATCTTCAGTATCACCTTCATCATCAGTGACAGAACCTGTTCCGTTACATTCTGAACATTCAACGACACCACTTCTATCACAAACCTCACAAGTTTGTGAACCACTACCGTGACATTCATCACATGTATCTACTTTGTTGTCCGTATAATTTGTAGAACAATAAATAAACAATGTTATACTTTTAAACATTTTTTCTAATTTTTCATTTGAATACCCGTGTTTAACTTTAAAAAATACACCAAAAATAATTTGTGCATATTCTTCAACGGATATTTCAGGTAAAATTGAAGATTTAAAAAATCTTTGATGATTTAATATACCAACCACATGAGATAATGTTTCAATTTTTGTATTGTTATTTTTTAAATCATCTACTATTATATCAATAAAATCAATTACAGGAAATTTCATATATTATAAGTATTTATCAATATGGATTTATCTAAAGAGCAAATTTTACAAATTATTGACTTTATTGTAAATGAAGATGATTGTGATACTGGTGTATTTGCCAAATATATTAATGAATCAAATTATTGGGGAATTTATGAATTTTCCAACCGAATTAAAACAACTAAAAAAATTTTTAATTTGGATGAATATGATATTGATTTTTTATTCCACGTTTATAGTAACAATTATGATTTAATATTAAAGGATAACTTAACTGCCGAAAATATGGTAATTCCTGTTAAGAAAAATTATGATATTACCACCAAATGTATGTACAGTAAATCAGGTTTTGAATATTACGAATACAATGAAAATATATATTCACTTAAATCAATATATTGGAAATACGAAAATGGTAGTTTTTATCCTAATGATGGTAAATTAGTTGATGAAGCCGAGGGTAACTATGAAATGCACGAGTGGGAAATTGAGGATTCATCAATTAATGAAAATGTTAAAGAATCAAAAGAAGAAAGATTAAAAAAACTTTTTATGATAAAGGAAATTGTTGATAGAAAAATTAAAGAATTATTATAATTATTTTATCATGAATAAATTAAATGAAAATATACCAAGTTTTAAAGCCAAAGTTAAAAAATCATATTTTACTAAAAATTTAGATGATACCGAATTTTATGATGTGTATTGTTTTGGTATTCAATCAATTACAGGTAAAATATTAACATTTCATATAATGACTGACCACGGAATGTTAAGAAGTCGTGTACCAATATCTGAAATATATTTTGAGGAAGTTATTAATGACATACCGTATTATTATAAACAATTATGGGATTGTTTTTCTGAAAATGTAACAATAATTACTTATGATTTTTTAAAATACCACAGATGTCAAGTGGTACTCCGAGATGGTAAAAAAATTTGGTGTGAATACATGTTTACTGTTGATTGGTTTGACAACCCATATAGTAATGAACCAACGGATTATAAGTGTGGTCATGTATTAAAATCTGATGATGGTTATTTAGTTTGTATGCCAAATAACAGAATATTTTGGAAAGATTCAAATTGGGTTACTAAAAGTTTACCTGAAAATTTAAAACAATTTAAAGTTGACAGTGTACTATTATCAAGTGAAAATGTTGCCGATAAATGGATTACTGAAGATACTGACAGTTTCTACTATGACATTGATTCTGAATAAATTGGAGCATCCATAATTTCATAGTCATCATATAGACCAGGAAATTCTTCAGGGACATCTCTTAAAAGTAATTGAACTTTCTTATCAAACTTATTTAAACTTTCTGATAAATATTTTAAAAATGAGTGCGTTTGAACATTTTTAATCTTACGAGCAAACTCCGCAACTACCTCAGCACTTTCTTTTTTATAAATGTCAATATTAGTATATATCTGAGCTTTATCCCACACCAAGTATATTTCAAAACCAAACGCCTTTCCAACAAAATGAACCTGAGCTGTATTTTTAATTTCAATGCAATCATGAAACATAATCATGTTTGGTTCCCCTTTAATAACTGTTACCTGATAAAATGTTTTTATATAATCCAAAACAATATCAATATTACTCATATTCATAATAATAAAAAAAAGGTAGACATTGTCCACCTTTCTTTTTGGGACTGACCGAATATCAGCCAATCACTCCACCACTTACTTTTTAAAGAAATAAGAAACTTTAAGGAATTTGATTGATGATATCCATCAATTCCTCTTTATCTAACCAACCAACTACGTCATGTTCTGCAGATGCTACCAATTTTTTGGTAACAAAATTATTATCTTTATCAAAAATAGCAAGTTCAAAGGTATTAACAAAATCACCATAAGCTCTTTCTCTACCACCAACAACAGATACCTCATACTCACCAAGATTAAGTCTTGATTGATATCCACCTAAAGGATGTTCAATCTTCAATTTCATAATATCATCAATAGTATAATCTCTCATAATACAAAGATATAACAAACTTTTTACATAATCAAATATTTATTGAATATGAGTTTTAGCAATCTTAAAAAGAATGATGTTGTCTTTTCAGAGTCAAAGGGTTCTCGTGTGTTTAAGTTAATTTCCAAGAAAGATAATCATTGGGTTGTGGGTGATATGTTTACAAAAAAATATGATACAATCACTGAATCAGACACATTCAGAGTTGTTAAAACTGAAAACAAACCAAAACCAATATCATTGTTAAATTTGGTTGAAAGTAATGGGGTAAGTATTACACCAACTTTAACAGAAAAAGAAGTTTTTTTAGTTGAGGAACTTAAAGGTTCTTATGAAGAAAATTCGTTACACGAAATAATTGAATCTTATGAAAATGGTAATTTAAATAGTGGTGATGATATATTAAAAGGTTATTTAAAAATTTTAAACTCACAGTTAAAATCACAATACGACAGTTTTGCGTTAATACAATATGTTTATTGTGCAATTGAAAATTATGATACTGAGGTATCGTCTTCAACAAAAATTAATAGATTCAAACTTTTTGAATTAAAAGCCACTGAAATAAGTGATGAAAGAAAATATCAAAATTGGACTTTAAATGTTCCAGCATTAGATTTAGATATGATGACCAAAATGCAATCAGGAATTATTGATAATCTTTGGAACTATGACCCCGACGCTGGTTGGGCAGATTATGGTGATAGTGACTTCATCGGAATGGAAGATATTGAAATTGAAGAAATTGGTGTTAGTCAATACCGTAAACCATTAGTGATAGAATAATATTATGAGATACGAAAATTTAAAAAAGAACGATGTGTTATTCTGTGAATCAAAAGGTTCAAGAGTTTTGAAATTGGTTGAAAAAGTTGAAGGTTCTTGGGTAGGTAGAGATATTTTTACAAATCAAAACTTTGAGTTAAATAATACCGACCAATTTAAATTGGTTAACAGGGATACAAAAGTTAAGCCGTTATCATTATTAAAGTTAATTGAGTCAAAAAATGGTCCATCAACTTTAACTGAAAAAGAAGTGTTTATTGTTGATTACATTATGGACAATTATACCCCTGATGAATTACAAGAGTTAAAAAACAGTTATGATAATGGTGAACATATGGACATTAAAATCGCACATTTCAGCAGTCTTTTACGTTACTTGAATTTACCAGGTGGTTATAGTGAATCATCATTTTTTCAATATATTCTTTGTGCTTATGAAAACATTGGAAAAACCATTACATCATCAACACCAATTAAAAGATTGAAAGAATATAAATTTGAATGGACTGAAGAAAGAAGACAAACTGAATATAACACATATTATATTGAATTTTATGCCATGAACGATGAAGACGCTGAAAAAATCTCAATTCATTTAAAAGAAGATTTTTGGAATTATCCCCATGAAACTTACGATACCGACTATGGTGATAGTGAATTTCTTGGGATGATTAATCCCGAAATCAAAATAGAGGATAGTAGTCCGTTTGTTATTGACTAACAGCTTTTGATTTTTCCTTAGCGTATTCTGCCAAAGTCATCATCGGTTCCTTAACCCCTGATACAATCACACACTCAGTCAAAACCTTAAATGGAATGTGAATGAACAAATCCTGAGCATCATATGTGGTTAGGTCTTGTTTCAACGCCAAACAACCCTGAACCATCTTACAAAAGATTCTGAACTGAACTGTGTCAGTGAATGTTGGTGTGGTTAACTCGCCATACTGTGGGTGGAACATTCTTAATTGGTAATTCATACAACAAAGATAATAAAAACTTTTGATAATACCAAATAAAAAACCCCACGAAATTGGTTTATCGTGGGGTTGGGTTTGAAACTTTAATCAAAGTCGGTTCAAGGATGCTATCCTTGAAGGGGTTCTGGCTAAAACGATGAGATTACTCGTTTAGTTGACCTGTCTTTTGTAGAGATTATACCCGACTAAGGTTTCCTCTCGTATCCACTAATGTTGCCATCAGTATCAAGTCATCACCGATTGTTTACGTCAATCAATCGTTTCGGTTAAACTTACTCAACTATTACTTGTCTCTATGGAATCTTGCGGACTCCCTAAACCCGTGCCCAGGTACTAGGACTTTCTTAGTCAAAACTGAAGGACTTGGGGTCCTGTCAATTTCCTTGTTAACTTTCGTTCAAGGAATTAGGTGACTTTCAGTTTAACCGCTCAGAGGCTTTTCCTTTTCTGTAGTTTTATTTTTTCATAAAATCAACATAGTGAGTGTAATGAAAGATGAGCTCTGAGGTGGATAGCTTCTCTTTTGAAGAAGGAAATACCACTCACCTTTCTGTAATCCGCCAAGACTACGACTTATCTTGATATCGTTGTGTTACCACTTGGATACCTGTGATAAATTGGTGACCTAGCCCTACATCCACTTGGCGGCGGAGTCGAACCATTCCCTTTACCTTTTCCTGTTGATGTCTCCATCTCAACCCTGACACCTCACGTGGTCAGGATAAATAACTTCTCTCAGCTGTTGCCCATAAGAAATTATTCGTAGGTAATTTGTTTAGTTGTGAGCCACTTTCGTGACACCGAGATATTTGTACCGTTGAGTACTTTCTCCCCTATAGTCCCATTACTGGGGTTATCTTGTATCGACGCTAAACCGCCGAATTATGTCTGTTATCAATTCAGAACTTTAGAATGGAGGGGTCCATTTTTTTTGTCCTGAATTGGACATACTCATAATTTAAAGAACGTTTCCCTAATGGGACTACAAAGTTAAGTAAAGTTTTTGAGTTAATCAAGTACCTTTAAAAAACTTTTTAAATAAATCTTTTTGGGATTGTGATAAATAAATATGCCTTTATTTTTGAAAAGTCAAATTACATCAACAAAATTTCTAAAACTTTTTTTAGTTTGTCAGTTGTTTGTGGTAATTCGTCCTTTGAAAAGTATTTACACTCTGTGTGTTCATGTCCGTCTTTAGCTATTTTTAAGTTAGGTAATACTTCATCTGATAAGTTCATTACAAAAACATACATCTTACTTTCAGGATTACCTTTTCTATCACTATTAATAATTGCAGAAACATATTTAATGTTATTTACTTCCATATTTGTTTCCTCAATAAATTCACGTATTGCACCATCTCTTGGTGTTTCCCCTTCTTCTAAGTGTCCTGATGGTATTGACCATACGTTAGGTAAAAAGTTATGGAATGAAGCCCTTTTACACATTAAACACTTATTATCTACTCTAACTACAATACCAGCATATTCTTTCATAGTAACATATTTATAATAAGTATGAATGTATTTGTAAATGATAACATGTTTAAAATCAGAGTTTGTGTCACTCCTGAAACAATTCAAAAAGGAATGATGGGGCAAAGATTTAATTCAGATTTCAATGGTATGTTATTTATGATGGGTAACAATGAAGAACAAAGTTTTTGGATGAAAAATTGTATAATCCCGTTGGATATTGTTTTTATCAATGATGACATGACAATACAAAGTATTCAAAAAAATTGTCCACCGTGTTCATCAAATGATTGTGAACATTACTTAGGTCATGGTAAATATGTTTTGGAATTAGCGGGTGGTACTTGTGATGAGTGTGGTATAGAAAAAGGTCAAAAGATTAAGATTTCATATTAATTTCTTTCTTTAACAAATCAACAAATTTTTTCTGAATGTTCTTGGTTAACGCAACGTATGGTGCGTCATCCTCATCTCTATCGTAACCTCCCTTACTTCTTGGTTTTCTTTTACTTCTTCCGTAGTAATTCAAACCTGATATATTTGTAATACATTTGTGTCCACCTGAATTTTCATCAATCAATTCACCAATTGGAACACCAAATTTATCTAATACTTTTAATTGTTCTTCAGTTAATTCATCATATGGTATATCCATCAATGTCATTAACATATCTAAATATTTTTCACCACCATCAACTGCTTTAAATTTATCTCCGTAAAATGCTTTTAGGTCAGTACTTGTAAATCCAACAGATTCTGAACCAAAATCTCTCGACGATTCACTAACCCATTTGATTGTTGACAAAGGGATAATTTTATCACTACCCCAAGATTTAAGACCGTTTACAATAACATCTTTCATCTCACCTAAGTTTACACCTTTAAGTGCTCTATCTTCTTTATATGGGTTACAAGACGCTTGTACCAATCCCATTGGCCATGCGATAACAATAAAGTCGGCTTCAGGATAATTTTCAAATGGCGTGTATCTATCGTATGAACCTGGTTTGAACATACTACCTCCTCCGTATTGAATAATAATCCCATCTTCAAATTTTACATTAGGACTGTTCTTTTGAGCCTTAATATAATCTTCTTGGTTTTTTGCCATCATTTCTGGTGTGGCAAAATTCTTTTCTTTTGCAATTCTTTTAATGTTGGTTAGAATACTTGTCAATGATGGTTGTGCATTCATTACCAATTCTTCTAAGAAACCTGGTTTGTTTTTATAAGCCAATAATAACTTATTACAAACCAATCCCATCGCAAATTTATTTTTACTTAACTCTTTTTCAGTGTCCATTCTGAATAAGAAATTCATAACATCTTTTGGTTTTAAACCTGCTTGTGTAAACTTAGCAGCATCAACCGTTGATATAATTCTGATATCACTATCTGAGAATATTTCTCTTGGTGAAACAACTTGAGATATTGTTGCAACATTTGACGGTGACTCTCTAAATGACGTTGAACTTGTATATCCAGTTCCCACTTGTTTGTCGTGGTGGTCAGTATGAATCTTGAACATAGGTTTACCATGTGCAAAATCAACAAGAACAGGCATTACATCACCTGTGGCGTCATTCTTTTTAACAGCGAACTCCTTGTCACCATATTGAATTATGTGAGCATCTACGACATTAATACCATTGTCCTCAAGATATTTTTTCATTGCCAATGCGGTTGTTACTCCATCCAAATCTTGGTGGAAGTAAATCTCCGCTTTTGGATATCTTTTAGCAAGTGCATTGATATCACGGATACCAGATTCTCTGATGATAGTTTTAGCCATTAGTCCTCCAATCCAAAAAATTTAGATACTCCACCAACAATTTTATCCATCATGTCACCATATTGGTCCTGACACGCTTTAAATATTTTTTTATCAGCATCATTCATCTTCTTTTCAGTTTCAGGTCCCCAAACTCCATCAGATGGATACACTTTAACGTTAACTTGGTATTGTTCTATTGCCGTTTCAGTTTTTTCACCCATCAAACCATCTATTTCACCTTTGTATAAACCTTTTTTACTTAAAAAACATTGAATTGATTTTTTTCTATTTGAATCTGACGCTTGTTCATTGATAACTCGCTTAACAATTCTATATAAATCGTTTTCACTTAATTTAATAACTTTTTTCTTATTCATATTTTCTTTTAATGTTAATAAATACTTTAATTGGTTAAAATTCTGTAACATTTCATCTCTGAGATTCAAAAGGTCAGTATCTTGTACATCATCTAATACATCACTAAATGAAATTAATAAATCACAAACACCACCAGTCCATTCTTCAATATTAACATCTTCCAAATCAAACATTTCAAATTTCTGACCTTTGGTAGATGGTCTACCATATTTACCCATTAACGTTTCAACAAACGTATCTATTAACTCAGTAATTGAATCAAATACTTTAGCCAAAGCTTGGTGTTGAGCATATGATTTAGTTTGCCAGTGAAAATATTTAACTTGATTTTGTAATTCTTGTAGACCTGCTACTATTTCTGACGTATTTTCCATATTAACTTTTAATATAAATATACGGAAACAAAAAAAAGAGGTTAGAATTTACTAACCTCTTCCAATTCAAGTTTCATTTGTAGTAACTTGGCTCGGTACTCTAAAAGTCGTTTGTTTGCAACCTCTGTGTAATTTGGACTCAATTCAATTCCTACCCAATTTCTTCCAACAAACTCAGCAGCAACTGCTGATGTTCCTGAACCCATGAAAGGGTCCATAACAATGTCTTCTTTGTAAGACAAAATCTTCATTGCTCTTACAGGAATGTCCATTGAAAAAGTTGCCTTGGTTTGTTGTTTTGTGTCAGCAAAATAATTCCATTGTCCATAGACCAAACTGATAAAATCATCTTTATCTGATTTTTCATACATGGTTTTATTTTTACCTTCAACTTCTTCAACCCATGACTTCCATTGCGGTGTACCTTTGGTTTGTTTTTTTGACAACTGTTTGTAACACAACAACACACACTCTTTTGGATTATAAATGTATGGTGATGATGGACTCATCCAACTACCCCACGCAGTTGTTTTACTTCTATGTGGCGATGATTCTTCCAAATCAACAACACCGTAAAACTTATAACCGATACTCGCCAAGATGTTCCAAAGTTCTGCAATCATAAAGATTCTTCCACCTTTTTCTTGACGGTTAATTTCATACGGAATGTTTAATGCTAATCTTCCATCGGGTTTTAAAACTCTAAATGCTTCTGACAACCATTCCCTTGAAAATTCCTTATACGCTTCAAAATTCATGTCATCATCAAATGAATCGTATGCAATTCCAACTCCGTATGGTGGCGATGTAACCATAAGGTCAATTGAGTTTGCCGGCATTTCTCTCATTACTTCACGACAATCACCTGTGGTAATCTTGTTTAAATAGTTATCTAAGTTGTTCATTTTAAAAATCTTCGTTTGTTATTCTTAAATCATAATCATTGAAGTTCGTAAAGTCCAACTCATCTGCTTCAATTCTTCTTGTTAATGTATCACCTGGCATATCTCTTTTTGATAGTCTAAATTCTCTTACACTCATATTAATATCCGTATAGATAATAAATGAACTTGTTCTATCCTCAGGTTTGATATATGAAATACCTGCTGGTGTCATAATGAATAAATCATTATTATAAAACTGTTCTACTGATGTTCCGTATAACCATCCGTTGAAGTAAACATGTTCATAAAACATATTTGATTCGACCATTTTGGTTGCCTCTTCATCTGTAATAAATAAATAATCTTTACCTTCAATTTCACCTTCTCTTGGCGGTCTTGTGGTATAAGTAACTGCATATTTAAATCCACGTGATTCAAACTTCTTTCTCAAGTGGTCTTTACCTGATGCCGCTTTACCTACAAGAATAATTCTTTTATGACTCCTTATTAATGTCAACATCTTTCTTATGTACTTTTTTATAAACCTCTATAAAACATTGTGAACAAAGTTGTCCCACACCTTCAACATAGTTTTTACGAACGTCAATGTGTGTATTAATCGTGTATCCAACTTCACGTTTACAACTCACACATTTTTCATATGGTGTTGTATTATTATTTTCCATTTAAATTAAATTGGATTTCTTTTGTTGGGATGTTTGCACTAGATTCCATGATTTCAGATGTTAACTCATATTCTTCATCATTTTGATATTCATTGAGTAATTCTTTATTTGATAGTGTACCAAACTTTTCACTTAAATTATCAGTATTAACATCACTCATATAATTTTTCATATTCATAAGTTTTTCAGCAAACTCCAAACTATCCAAAATTACTTTAACAATTCTGTATGGGTCAGCGTTTGAACCTGGTCTTCTATCTTCCAAATAACCAGTCCAATTGGTTGCGGTAGACAAAGGAACTCTAATTGACGCGCCACGGTCAGCAATACCCCAAGAGAATTTATCAATTGATTGTGTCTCGTGTTTACCTGTTAATCTAAACTCATTTCCTGAACCATAATTTTGAATATGGACATCATGTCTTGATTCAAATGCGTTGAAAATAGATTTGAAATAATTCTCGCCACCTTCAGTTCTCATTTTTTCATTAGAAAAGTTACAATGCATTCCTGAACCATTCCAATCACCATGTCTTATTGGTTTTGGATTCAAATCAATAATCAAGTCATAATACTCAGCAGTTTTGTACAACAAATAACGAGACATCCACAAGTCATCAGATGCTTTAATAGCTCCTTTAGAAAATAATTGATACTCCCATTGTCCTAACAACACTTCAGCATTTATACCTGTAATGTCCAACCCGGCATTTAGACACAGTTGTAAGTGCATATCAACAAATTCTCTTTGTGCAACATTTTTTGTACCTACACCACAATAATATTCTCCTTGAGGTTTAGGGAATCCTTTTTCAGGGAAACCAACAATGTTACCATCTTTAGTCTTTAATACATACTCTTGTTCAAATCCGAACCAAACAGAATCATCTTCTAAACCTATATTGGCCCTTAAATTAGATTTATGTTCATTTCCTGTGTTTGGGTCCATTACCTCACACAAAACATAAGTTGTTGGGTATTGAGTAATGTCAAATGAAGGATACATTCTAACAGGTCTAAGAATACAATCTGAGAAATTACCTTCAGCTTGTTTAGTAGATGAACCATCAAAAGACCACAATGGTAGATGCTCTATATCAAAATCCATTGGTAGGTCAACAATTTTAATTTTACTTCTTAAATTTGGTTCAGGTGTATAACCATCTAACCAAATATATTCTAATTTTGTTTTCATATTATACTAAAATAATTTTTACTTAGTTTTAACACCATAATAACCATCCGAAATATTACTCTCCTCTATGATACCTTCATCAATATATTTCTGTAAAATTTCTTTGGTTTCATCCATATCAGTTTTCAAAATGTATTTTGAAATGTAACTGATATGGATTGGTTGCCTCAGTTTATTTAGAAACGTTTTTTCTTGATTTGGTTTCATTTTTTTCTTTCTTGGTTTCAGTTGATTTTGCTGTTCCCATTTCAGTTTTCCAAACATTCTTAGGACAATACTGCCAACCCAAATAAGTTTGTAAAAATAGTTTCTGTGCTTCTTTGTCGTGTACTCGTTTGAGTTCACCTGTCTTAGTGTTTCTGAGTGTTTTCATTGTGTTAAATATAATTTTAAAATTTCTTTAAATCAACTCCGTATTTGATAAAAAAGTCCCATTTCCAAAAACTAAAACAAAGGATATGGTAAGGTGTTTCAACACCTGTTTCAATAAATTCATAACTACTTAGATATGAAATGGTTGGAATAAATGTAATTTGTGTGATGTAGTCATTTGAATGATGACTTTTGTGGAATGTTATTTTATTTTTCATTATTCTAAAAATTTTAATATTTTTTCTTTAATACCTGATTGTTTAATACCCTCAAGTTGCATTGGAGTTAAAACAAAGTTTTTAAGTCCCCACATTTTTTCACCTTCACCTTTTAGTGACATATCCAAATCATCAATTGAAACCCAATGAGTTATATGCGAATTTTGTCCAAGATACTGTGAAATTTCTAAACTACGAGTTTGCTCTTTATCCAAGCTTCTATGCCATGGGAAATTTTCATAATCATCATACAAGATAGAATCGGTAAAAGCAATTGGTTTTTTGATAATACCTTGTGATTCGTAGTATTGTCCCATTTCTTCAACGGTTGCCCAACGTTTCCAATCTGATGATACAACAATCTCAGCACCTGTTGCTTTTAAGATTTCGTTAAGAACCTTTACAGCCTTTTGGTCAAAATTATCAAAACGATATTCAAGTGGTATTTCTAATAATCCCATTGACAGTTTACGACCACCCCATTCTTTTTGTTTTTTTAAACGGGTACCCCAGTTATCGTACAGACAGATAACACCATCGTGGTCCAAAAATATAACTTTCATAATACAAAGGTAAGATTATTTTTTTAAATTAACAACCTCTTCACCTTTTTGTATTACCCAAATTAATTTTCTTACTTCTTCACCCAACGCATAATTGTTTGGGTTTTCTTTTTCTAATCTAAAAATCTCTTCCAATATTTGTTCTGTAGTCATAGTTGTTTTTCTTTTTTTCCTTTAACCGTTTGGGCAAGAAATGAATTAATCTTTCTTTTAATCATTGGTAATATGGTTTGTTCCAATGACACAATTGAATCTGTATTGTCTTTTATTTTAAGCACGAATACAGGATGTCCTGGTTTCTTTGCTTCATATTTGTCATTGGTAATTTCTTTTCCAATATCAAAAGATTCTGTTGTGTCAACCAATTTTGTAACAACAATTTTCTTTTCATTTTTATTTCTTTTGAATTTTTTAAGTTCGTATCTATAAAGGTATTTTCTACCCCCATAATCAAAAAAAACATATCCACGACCTCTTTTTAACTCCTCGTCGTTTTCTAATAATGACAACCATATCGTTTCATAAAGTGTTTGCCAAATTGTTTTTGCAACCAAAAAATATTCTTTGAATTTTTCTTCGCCAAAATCAACAATCATTCTGTATTCAGCATAATCTTGTGGTGACATTTCGGGAACATTTTTATATTCCAAATCACTTAATAATATTTCATCATCAATTTCTTCTAACTCATTCACCAAGTTAATATATTGGTCCTTTCCTTTTAAATTTGAAAAGTTGGCAAAATGTAATGAGATTTGTTGAAAATGTGGGTATAACTTAAAGTCATCAAGTTCTTGAGCCATTTTTTGAAAATACCCCAACATTTTGTATTTGTGATATTCAAAGTCAATTGGTTCATCTATCATCCAATCTGTTTTCATATCAATAATTTAATTCAATTTAAAAATTTATGTATATTAATTTACTCTAACTATATAATATGTTGTACCATCTATAACTTCTTCATTAACATCACCGTCATAAGAATTTAAACTAAAACCATAACCGTCTGAATCAACAACACTTTCAATAAGTTCTTCCTTATTAATAAAATCATGGTCAAGAATCCATTGAAAATAATCCATACCCATAAAATTACTTACAAAACTTTCTATGTTACTTGTATATTGATATACTTGGTCATCAATTATTTTGTCAATATCATTTTGGTCATAGTCACCATCAGGGTTATCATTTATTTCCTCAATTTCGTCTGGTATTTCTAAAAGTCTGTCTTCTATTTCAAAAATCATATCATTAAACGCATCGTATTGTTCTTCCCAATCTTCATTTCCAGTATCATACGCTTCTTTTTGAGTTTCAAGTTCGTTTCTTTTGGATTCTAATTCAATTTCCTCTTGTTTTAATTTCGCAATTTCTTCTTCTTGTGAACTACTTAAGTTTTTACTATCGTCATCTAAATAAACTTCAGGATTTTCATTAACATCATGGTCAAAGAAATCTCTAATATATGACTCAACACCATCTTCGTCTATATGGTTTTCAACAAAAGAACGGTTAAACCCTGCAATACCAATATCGTCCAACATGCTTTCAACCGCCTCACGTGATGCTTCTTCCATTTCACCTTCATCACCAACCGCCCATTCAGTTCCATCAACCATATTTTCAAATTGAGTTAAACCATAATGCCCGTATTGGACAGGTAATAAAACGTAAACATCCGATAATTGTTCAAATTCATCTAATTCTTCTTCTACCGCCGCCATATCCGCAATTAAGTCAGTATCTTCATATGCATTTTCTTGCGAATCATATTGTCTTTGGTATTCAGCCAATTGTCTTTTAGCACGGTCAAATTGTGCCTTAAGTTCAGGTGTCAATTCTTCTAACTCACCTATTGAAACTAAGTATTTAAACAATGCATTTGCTCTTAAACCAATGTCATCAGTGTCTTCAATATCCCACTCATTAGTTTGTCTTCTTTGTTCGGCTAGTTCCAATTTTTGTCTTTGTATTCTTTCATTAGCCTCTCTGTTTAATCTTTGTCTTTCTTTTTCCGCTAATTCTTTGTCATTCCATATTTTAAGTTGGTCGGCAAATGTTGTACTAATGTATGAATTAATCCTTGATAATATCTTTTCTAATTTTTCGGTTCCAAAAATCCAACCTGTTCTAAATGAATCATCAGGAGCGTTATAATAAGTTTCAGTACCATCAAATTTTTTCAGTAATGCAACTTTATATGTTGGGTCCGATGTTGGTTTGGTTTTACTTACAAAGTAAAATAATTTACCGTCTTGGTTATATCTATCGTAGTGTCCTGAGTCACTAGCAGCAGTACACCATTTTGTACCTGAACCAAAATAACAAGATGATTTATGTGTTTTAGGTGAAACAACAGTCATTTCATCATCTTCATAAACCACATCAGCATCATCAACTGTTTTAATTTCACGTCTTATACGGTTGTCATAATCATCCAACACTTTTTTAAGTGTGCTAATCTTATCATATTGGTTAATATCTTTTAAACTTAAATTTTGGCTAACAGTTGAAAACTTTTCTAACAGTTTTACCACAATGTTTAAATCAGTATTAAAGTTTTTTGGGTTTACCACTTTACCCAAAAAGTTAAGGTATTTGTGTTGACCCGGTAATACGTCTGACTTATCAATAATGGCACGTAATTGTTCTTCAGTAAATTTATTTGAAAACTTCTTTGCAAAATCTTCTTTTCTACCCTCCAATATAATTTGAACTAATGACATTTTTTTATTGATAAATATTCAGTTTTTACTAATATAAAAAATAAGGATAATATTTATAGTAATAAACTCAATTAAATAATACAACTATGGGATGCGGATGCAAAGGTAATCAACCAGCTCAACCACCTGTTCAACAGCCTCAGACTACAAACGAAGCAGTTGCAAATGTGGTTAAAAAAACTGTTGAAAAATACTATCAACAAGTTAAAAAGTAAGTAGTGTTAAAAGAACTTTTTAAGGGAGGATGAAAATCTTCCCTTTTTTTATATTTATAATCAATGGACATTGAACAATTAATTAAGGACGGTGATACCGAAGAATTACAAACAGTTATAAAACGTTATTTTAATAACGACTACGAATTGTTTTTTAAATATGTTATAGACGAAGGTTATATTGAAATGTCAGATGATATTGATGATTCAATATATGATTTATACCCAAAAAATATTATTAAGTATTGGATGGTCAAAAACCCTGAAAAAACAATTGATTATATAATTGACAGACATTTAATTGATGTAAAAAAAGAAGACGGAAAGTATTATATGGAATTATCTGATTTGTCAGATTTAAAATTCTTATTCCGTTCTGATGCCAAAAATTTTGTTGAATCAATTTTGTCAAATGATTACGACCCATATCATTATAGTTTTTCTGATTTTGGAATGGAACTTTCTAATTTAATTGGTGATTTAGACACAAAAAGCAAAATTGAAATGTCCAATTATTTAAGTAAACATGTGGGCCAGTTTGTTGAATATAATGGTGATGATGATACAATATCATCCTATGTTGAGTCTGATGAATCTGGTGATATGTTTAAATTAACACAAGAAAGGTTAGAGGAAATAATGGGTGATGATGATTCTATAGCCAGTTTATTAACTGACTCGCCTGAATTTCATGAGTTAGGATTTTTATTAACAAACGCTTATGGGGATGCGTATTCAACTGCCGAAAGAGACGCATACTATAACAAAACAATGGATGAGTTAAAAGATTTCTTTGAAACACAAGATTTAGGATATTGGGGAACAAAAGAGGGTTTTACCTATGATAAAGAAGGTAAAAGAATTCCAAGAATAAAAGACATTTATTTTGTTAATATTACAAAGGTTATAAAACAAATGATTATAGATACTGTTGACAACAACATGTCTGATTTTGATGAGTATAACGCTTTTGATAATTTAGGTAGTTTTGAGTGGATATTAAAAGAATATTATGCAGATGAAATTAGACTTAATTTAGATAGAGTTAGTCCTGACTACGGAGATATAGATACATTATTTAATGAATATTTCCGAGACAATATTTAACATTTTAAATTTATCATCTACCATTGTTTCATGTCAAATGAAAATGTAATCTACAACCCATATTATGGGGACAATTTATGTAATCTACTAGCAAATTCAATAGTTGAAAAAATTAAATCCGTTGACCCAAAATTATACGTCAACATATCTGTTACCAACGTAAATAGTTTTTTTATGACCTGTGGTGAAACAGAATACACAGAACCATTAGACATTACCGAAATATTCAATAGTGTCATGGAGAACGTCCCTGAACCCTTAAAAATGATTGTTAAAGTATTTGACTTAATATCATATAATACCAAAAGAGTTTCAAGTACAATTTTATACACAGAACATTTTTCAAAATACAAAAAAACATTATCTGAAAATTTTACAAAGTATTCTGAAATACTCAAACTAAATAAAAAAGAATGTTACACCAATATCAAATGTTTTAATACGGATGTTTATATTGAAACGATTTCAAACGTAAATGAAGTAAAATTACCTAAGGGTTATATAGATTGGAAACCCAACACCAAAGTCTTTACCTCGTTACCAATTTTTGGTAAAGACTTAAACAGTGAAAAATACATTTACATGTTGTTCAGATACATCGCACATACCTTGTTTGAAGCTGGGTTGTGTAATGTTGTAAAACTATCTGTTAATACAAATAATCCTGTGGACCAATTGTATTGGGATAATGTTAACTTTGAAATTGATAGTGAATATTTCTTAACTTCAAAGAAGTGGACTGAAAGTTTAGTTTTGGATATTTTTAACTTTGAGGTTAATAAAGTTATTGAAGATTTAAACTTAGAAGTTTATGACTTTGCCAATGAAATTCTTCACGAGAATGAAAATTACCCTTGGCTTAGAAATGATAAGTTAAATGATATTGTACTGGTTTAAACTCGTTTGGAGTAACCAACAATTTGGTAGAAATCTTTTTTACCATCACAGTAATCCTTAACCAATTGGAGTAATGTTTTAAACATAAATGCCCCTGTGGTTTGTTTTTCACACTTGGTGAATAATTCAATAAAGGCTGTCAATGTTTCAATAGAGTAATATCCGTGTTGATTTAAACTATCATAATCAAAAGTTGGGTAAAACAATAACTCGTAGTTATTCCTTTCATCCACACTATTAAATGGTTCGGTTCTTTCGTAATAATCCAACATTGTCTGAACATATTCCCCAACAATTTTTTTACTGTATTCACACTTAACTAATAGGTCAACAATCCAATGTGTGTGACTTGGTGTACGTAACCTTTGACCTTTTGATTTGTATTTCACAATGAAATCTAAATCAGGGTTTTCACCACGAAATCCCTGATAGATTCCAATTGCCGTTCCATCACCAGTAACATAATACTTTAAAGGATTATGTCTTACGTCTTTTCCTTTTTCTTTATATGACAAGTCCATATTGATTAAAATATTTTAATTTGACTATTTTTCTTATCATAATCTTCAAGTCGTTTTAAAGACATATCAATATATTCTTGATGTATTTCAATTCCTACACAATCTCTATTTAATTTTTTCGCTGATAACAATGTGGTACCTGAACCCAAAAAAGGGTCTAATATCTTGTCCCCAACAAAAGAATAATATTTTACAATTTTATCAGAAAGTTCTTCAGGGTATGGCGCTAAATGTTTTGAGTGTGTTTCAGGATTTATATACCAAACATTACTTCTTTCATAATCATCAGTTACTAATGATTCTTTTAAGATATCTCCAGAATATGAACGGACTATTTTATCTATCAAAAAATTTGCAGGTTTTTGAAATACAAATATTGTTTCTGAAACTAAATTAGGTTTATAAGCAACCGGTTTTCTGTGTTGAAAAAACCCACCATTTCTATTTATAGCAGAACCTTCTGGTTTAACCCATAAAATATCTTCAAGATATTTCCATCCAATTTTTTCCATTATTGAAAAAAAATGAAACGGTATTGGTAGTCTTTTGCTTTCGGAATTTCTATTAATTCTTTGGACTATTACTGGTGATAAATTAACAACGCACATGCGTCCCTCTTTAGTTATTCTGAAAACTTCCAAAAAAACTTTTTCTAAAAAAACTAAATAATCATCATATGTAGGCCATTGTGAATATGATTTAGCGTTATAATATGGTGGTGATGTCCATGTTAAATGAATAGATGAATCAAGTAATTCCTTTAATTTTAATTCACAATCACCTAAAATTATTTCATGTTTCATTAATTAAATTTTCTACTAGTTGGTTTAGTGTTGGAACAATCTCCATTTTCAATACTCTTACGATTATGACAAAGTTTACAATAAGTCCTTACATTGTAAATATCGTTATTATAGTGATTGCCATCTATATGGTCTAAGTCTAAGCACCCAATTTCAAATCCATCCCAACTTTCTTTATTGGGTACAGGACATTTAAAACCTAAATGACCATCAATATTTTCACAATATTTCTTCTTATGAATTGTAATCCCTTCTCTAATTATACCTTTTTTTCTATCGTCTTGACATTTAGAACATTCTGTTTTAAAAGACCAATTAGACCAACTTCTTACAGCAACTTTATTTTTACAACCAACATTCACACATTTAGGTAATTCATTACCCATTTCATAAAATTTGCGTTTTTGGATTTCAGAAATTTTCATAATACAAATATAGTTAAAATATTTAAACAAACAAAAAACCCCAAGATTTTTCTTGGGGTTCATATAATTCAGTTACCTTACCCGTTAATAAAGTTCTTGACTTTTTCTAACGCTTCTTCCAACTCTTGGAAATCTCTATCGGGTGCCATTGCTGAATGTTCAACCAATTTACCATCTTTAAGTTTCACACCTAAAAGTGCTGGTACATAATCATTTTCAACAATCTTTTGAAATTCTTCGTACTCTTCTTCGTACTCGTCAATATCTCTTACTTCATAATCAATGCCACTCTCATCAAGAAGTTTTTTCATGTCTTGACAATGAGGACATCCCTCCATAGTAAAAAGATATAATTTAGTTATCATAATACTTGTGCCGCTTCAATAAGAGCTTGTTCACTCATCATACCTGTTTGTGTTCTTGTGTTTTGTCCACCTGAATAAAATTTAAGGGTTGGAACCGCTCTTACACCAAGTGAACTTACAAGTTCTGAATCGCTCTCAATGTTGAATTTATAGACACTAACGTCTGAGTTTGATTCTTTTAGTTTACTTGAAACTTTTTCAAGAATCGGTGATAATACCTTACATGGTCCACACCATGATGCATACAAATCCAAGATGAATTTTTCATTGGATTGTAATTTTTCTTTTAGTTGTTCTGTTGTTAATTCCATTACTTAATTATTATTCTTCAAATTTAATTTTATACTTTCTCATTGTATTTGCCGCTAACGTAACCGAATCTTTTCTGGTTGCATCATATAAAAAATATAACTCAAAACTATCAACACTTCTATTCAAAAAAATGTCATAGTCAGTTGTGTTGTAATACAACTCAAATTGAGTCCCTTCACTAGTAACTCTTTCAAATACAGGTTTGGCTTTAGATTCTTTTACCAAATCAACGGATACAAATCCATAATCCCATATTGATGCAATAGGATTTGTATGTAAATGTTTATACAAATCCAATATGTGTAAAGGGACCCCTATGTTATTATCCTTGTCCACGTGATTTCTTCACATAATTCACTGATTTTTTATGGTTAGAAGTTTTTGTTTTAGCGTGAACGCCAGGACGAGAGATTTTTGCTTTTTCTTTGTACTTAGCAGAAAAGTTTGAGCTTGATTTTACGGGTTTCTTTGCCATTGTCTTATATAATTATCTATTGTTTTGTTTCACAAAGTTAATACTTAAAAATTAAAAATCCAAATCAAAATTAAAATTGTTTGATGATTCAACTGTTTTGTCCCATTGTACCAATCCAATATAATATTGACCTAATTGTGAGTCATTTGGTTCTTTAAGTATCATTTTTCTTTTAACTGTCTTATTGTTAATATATTGTGTTTTCATAAACATTTCAAATGTTTCAGAGTTCAAGGCTTTATTAACTTGTCCGTCCAAAATTTCCATAATATGATTCCAAGATTCAGGAAGTGATTTATTAAATTTACCCAAATATTGAACTCTTGTTATATTCAACTTTTTCTTTGATGGGTCATAGTTTAACATATATTCAATTGTTCCTCTTTCCACCCCATTTGCATTTCTTAAAGAAACTATAACACTTGGACATTTATCAATATATGTTCTTACACAGTTATTTTGATATGCGCTTTCCTCATTATATTCATCAGAAGAACGTAATAACACTGGTTGGTATTCAATACCACTGAAATCATATATTGATTGTTCTACGTTGTCCACAAACCCATCATTATAATTTCTTACATGGTACCCTTGTTTATATGTTGATATTAAAACGGACCAATTAGCATGTTCGGTTACAAAATCATCAATTGTTTTAGCGTTTAGTGAAACTTGTTCACCGTATGTTTTTAATTGGTTGTAATACATTATATGGTCGTTCAATGTATTTTGATTAATATCACCATTTAATTGCCATTTGAAGTATGTAAATATTTTTTCTTTTTCACTTTTGGTGAAGTCATCAGGAAAATTATACATACAGTTGTTACTTGGTTGATTTAATAAATCTAATATAATTTTATTTTGATAAACTTTATCATAACCAAAATATTTTATCGTATACCTAAGAGAGTGGATATTTGTATGATTACACACATGCAAATTTTTCTTAATTTCATTACCACTAATACCGTGATGTGACATGAAGGCATCAATAAATTTTAAGTTATGTTTTTTTAAAACGTTGAATTTTGGTAAATGTTCTAAGTATTGTACATCAATAAACGCATTAAAATTATTAGGTAATTTGACACCTTTTTTAAGTAAGGAATACCTAACTAAACTTTTAGCTAATTCAATATTATTCATATCATAGTTTATTTCAGGAAAATTATGAAATCCCAATGCGTATGAAAATTCTGATAATAAATTTCTTTTTATTGTACCATCATGAAGATTGTTTTTATATGGTGATGTAATCATTGAGAGTTGTTCTGAAATCATCCCAAGATAATTACATGGATTCTTTCTTATTACCTTTGTAAACTTTCTTTTGTTTTGATAATTTAAAATGTGACCAACATAAAAATCGCCAGTCCTTCTATTAACTGTTAAAAAATAACAATTTTTTATTTTACCAAAAAACCTAATACCAACTCTTCTATGGTAAACTGAAATAAATAATTTCAAAGATAGTTTATCACCACTTTCCTCTAAAACAATCATTTTATTTCTTTGGGTGACGGCACACATTAAATTTGAATAGTTTTCTAAAAAACTTTCTTCATCGTGATGTGATTCCCCTGAAAGTTCAAAAATACCTTTTCGTATTTTTGATTTATCATAACCCCTATAGTTTTCAAAAACAAGATGGTCCTGATAAAGATGAGTTTCATAACTTTTAAATTCCTGTTTAAAAATTTCTTTTTTTTCCATTAGTTTAAGAATATATCACCGTAAGGTCCTTTTAAGATAAAATTTTCAACTTTTTCTTCAACCCTGTCTTTGGTAAGGATTAACATAATATCAATTAATTGTTTTTTGGTCAACTCTAAATCCTCACCTTTGTCATAGTTTTCTATAACCGTACCCTCAACCAATTCAAAAAACATATCCTTATCACCATCACCAATTAAATTAATTAGGTCATTTGGGTTGTTATTAAAAAATGATTTAAAGTTGGACAAATATATTTGAACATCAACATTCATACTACAAAGGTAAACAAAAAAAAGGGTTAATCAAAAGATTAACCCCAAATTCTCAATTTCACTTTCAAATCCTCAGGAAGTTTTAAGCTATCACATCCTTTGAAGTTCACCAATTTAAGATTTGGTAAATCTTTCAAACATTCAGGAATTGATTTAAGATTCTTGTTGTTTGGAAGTGACAAGTATCTTAATTTCTTACAGTCACATATTTCAGATGGTAATTCACTAATCAATCCATCAATGTGAAGTCCTTCAAGGTTTGTTAATCTACCGATTGTTTTTGGTAATGGGAAACCTTGTGAACCTGAATTTCCACCTGAGAAATCCATTTTTGTAATAGTATCAGGCAATGATTCAAAGAACTCATCAAATCCATATAACGCAATGAATTGTGCTGCTGGGCTTCTTGGGAATTCAACATCAACCGATGTTCCTCCTTTACCTGAACTCTTGGTCATATTTTCCATAAACTGAGGTTTGAAGTATTCTTTTACTTCTTTGTCAGTTTGATTTAAAAACTCAACTAAGTTGATTGAACGGTCATCCTTGTCCATGAATTGAGAACTTTGGAAATGGAATTGCCATCTATTTGTTGGTAATCCAGTATCTTTAGATGGTTCAGAGTTTTTGTCGTAAATCTGGTACAATGGACCGTCTTTGATATATCTTTCAAAATAAGACAAACCTGGTGCTGATGTGCACCATCTTGTTTCTTTATTTTGACCACCGTAGAAACAAGCCGCTTCTTTACCCAATTCATCTGTTCTTGTAATTTTTGTAATTACATAGTTTGGTGTTTCAACTTCAAATGAACCACCAGGATGTGAATATTTAGCATCTTTTCTTTCTGCTTTAGTTGTTGTCGCTTTTTCTAATGAAAAATCTTTAACCAAATCATAAAGTTCGTCTGAGGTCAATTTATTAATATCTCTTTTGTCAACAGGTAATTGATTCTTGAATCTTTCAAATTTAATTAAATCATCTTTAACCTTATATAAATCCTCAAAAAATAAATCAATTCTTCCTTGTGATTCTCCTGTAATATTTTTACCAACACCTTCAGGACGTAATCTTTTAATTTGATTAATCATCCATTGAACATATCCACCAGTCTTTTTAACTTGGTTAAAATTTTCAGGATTTTCCTCAACTCTTGATGTTGGGTCATTGGCAATTAATATCAATAACTCATTAGGTGTCAAAACAGGTCTAATTTTTTTACCTGTTTTTTTATCAACTGTTGGCTCAGTAAACTTCTTCAAGAAGAGTTCTGAACGAACATCTTCATTGATGATAGTTTTTAACATTTCTGTGAATTTCATAATTTAGAATATCTTTTAAAATAAATATCTTAATAAGTAGAAAATTAATAGTTCATAATCAATAATTCTTGTCCCATATTTTGTGTTACACCTTTTTTTGCAGAAGCCGCCTTAGCAAACTCTTTCATTTTCCAAGTGTATTCTGATTCAGGAAACCATGTGTGTAACAATTCAAAGTCATAATATGACAACGAAAACTTACCTTTAACATCATGTAATACTTTTGCCAACCTTTCGTGGTCTTCACGGTCAAAGTCATGATTAGAATAATAGTTTTCAGTTTTCCAATACGGTGGGTCCAAATAAATGTAAGTAGATTCAGAGTCATACTTTTTAATAACATCAGCAAAGTCCATATTTTCAACTTTTGTTATTTTGTTGAAGTGTTCAACCCAATCAGGTTTACTTAACTTGTCCCTAAATGTCAAAAACTTTGATTTGTAATTACCTTTCAAGTCAATAAACCCAGATGATTCAGGTTTTGAACCGCTAAAGATTGATGTAAGAATGTATGCGTATTTTGCGGCAACTTCATAATCAGGATAATTTACTGTAAATCCAGATGCGTACAATTCTTTTTGGAATGTATCAAATTGTTCTTTGTAAATTAATGGCGTTACGCTTTCACCACGTTGTTGACATGGTATGTTGTTTACAGCTTTTAATAGTTCTGAAGGGTTCTGAATACATCTAAATAGATTGTAATTTAGAGGATTAAAGTCGTTATAAACAACTTCTTTTAAATTTGGAAATTTTTTTAAATCCATATTAAAAAAACACCAAAACATTCCACCAAATGTTTCTACGTATGTTTCCATGTCTTTTGGATAAAATTCATTTATCCATTTTCCTATTCTACTTTTACCACCAATATAACTTAATGCCATAACTTATTTTTTTCTATATTTTTGTTTATTTTTTATTGTTTCAATTACTTCGTCAAATATAAGTCTTTTTCTTTGAAGAAAAAAGTTTGAGTCAAAATAAAATCCGTAATATATATTTTCAATGTCTTTCATTCCTGACCATCCAATAAATTTATATTCTTTATTTTTTGGTCCGTATAATTTGTTAATGTTTGTACCAAACAATAAATTCATTCTTTCATTAATGTTGTTTAACATATCCAAAGACCCTCCAACAATTTTTAAATCACCTCTTTGTGAACCATCTCTTTTGTCGGTATTAATTCTTATGCATCCATCACCATCAAAATAACCCCTTAAAAAATGTCTTTCAAATTTTTCATTAATTTGAGGATATTTTACAGAAAATGTTTTATTTTGTAATACACCCAATTTTTCTAAATCATTAATTATTTTTTTTCCAGACATAAAAACTTCACAAGTTTCTCTTTTTTTGTTTTTCCAAACATTCATTTCACCGTCAATGGATTTAATAAATTTCTCTAAGATACCAACATCTTTACTATGTAATTTTAAAGTTAATTGATATCGGTGTTTTCTTGGGTCGTTGGTTACGCACCCATCCGCAAATATAAATCCCAAAAAGTAAGCTTTTTCTTCACTGTCTATTGTTTCAAAATAATTTTCATTATATATTTTCTTTTTCATAATGTTTTTTAACTAAATTTTGAATAAACTTAGAAACACTAATTTCTTCGTTTTTCATCTTATCAAACAGATGTCGGTCAATACTAATTCCGTATTTTACTTTTTTATCTTTTTCGTCTTTATAAGGTTTTCTTTTTGTTGTCATGTATAATATAAATATCAGAAAAGTGCGTTAAAATGTAAATAATATTTACTGATATTTTTATTTTAATATACTTATGATTATGTCAGAATGTAAGCAATGTAAAAAGAAACCGTTAACTCGTTATAATACTTTTGTAACGGTTATTTCAGTTTATCTACTAATAACATCTGTGTTAGGTACAATTGAACTATATAAGTTCATCTTATCACTTTTTTAATATACTCAAGATTTTTTCTTTTTGTTCTTCAGTAATTTTACTCAATGAACGATTCACATGTATTTTGACTATCAAATCACCCCTTCCTTCATTGATATAATATCCTTTACCTTTAATTCTCAATGGTTTTTCAGTTGTTAAAGTATCAACAGGTACCTTAATCATTAACTCACCTTCAGGGTGTGGTATTTTAAAACTATTTTCAGTTATAAAATCTTCTGGTGATACTCTTATGTTAGCATATAAGTCAGCGCCAATTTTCTCAAAATTTTCATCAGGGTTTAATCTGATTTGAATTACCAAATCACCAACCCCAACACTATTTTGATAATCACCGGCATTTGGAACCCTCAAGAAATCACCATTGTCTAATGAACGTGGTATATTAATATCTATGGATGCAAATGTTGGTTTGTGACCATTGCCATTGCACGTAAAACACGTTTCAATCAATACTGAACCCTGACCCTTACAAGATGGACAATCGTGGGTCTGAACGTGTATCTGACCACCAAAATTAAACTGTTGTTGAACAACACCCCTTCCTTGACAAGTCATACATTGTTCACGTTTTCCACCATTACCACTACAAACGCTACATTGTTCTTTTTTGTGGTAATTAATCTTTTTGTTTGACCCCAACATTGATTCAGAGGGTGTTACATGTACGTTCAATACTTTGTCAGGAGCTCTTTGTCTTCTCCTTTGTTGAAATGGATTAAATCCACCGTTAAACATTGAAAACAAGTCATCCATACCTCCACCACCTGAACCATTAAACATACCGCCAAATGGGTTGTTTTTTTTATTATCATATTCTTGTCTTTTTGATTCAGTACCAATTGTGTCATACGCTTCAGCTATTTCCTTAAACCTATCAGCACCTTCAGGGTTTACATCTGGGTGGAATTGCTTACTTAATTTCCTATAGGCTTTCTTTATTTCCTCTTGGGAAGCTTTTTCATTAACACCTAATATTGAGTAGAAATCTTTCATGAATTACATTGTTGTATTGTTTAAGAATAAGAAAAGAAAAAAAATCATCAAATCTTTTGTTAGAAAAAATGTTGCGGAATTGTATTTTAAGAAAATTTGTGAGCAATCTGACCAAGTAAAGTTTAATGTTGAGGTTGAAAACTCATTGGATGTAACGTATGAAGTTGGTTTATTATCTAAAACTATTGATACCCAATTTCAATTATTCTCTCAAGATGATATTGGTAGAAATGTTAGGGTAAACCTTGATGATTCTGATTTACAGATAATTAAAATTCACAAATATAGAATACCTGAAAAATTACAGGATTGGTCAACAAATAAAAGAATTACATATGATGAATTCTTTAAAAAACATTTTACCAACAAAGATTTAAAGAATGTTTTTACCGTTAATAATAAAATTGTCATTCAAAAAGACGATGATACATCAATATATTCATTGAAAAATGTTGATGAGTCACAAAGGTTATTAATGTTATTACAGGATGAATTTATTAGGTTAAAAAGGGCAGACGCAATATTTGTTAAAGACATGGATACTATACAAAGAAAGTATCTGTATGAACATTTGGAAAAATTGGGTATAGATAAAAAAAGATTGTATAGACAATCTACTACTTTTTCAGAACGAAAGTAAAATCAACGTCTGAAATCGAAATAACAATTTCATTATTTCCTTTGTCAATTTCCCTAAAATTAGTTTGTAATTTTCTAAATTTTTCTTCAGGTAATTCCACTATAATCTTGCTGTGTCCTGAAATAAATGTATTTTCAATTGATTCTGTTAGTTCAGCCAACTGTGTTAACCAATCCCTAGAGTTTTCTTTATTCTCTTCCATAACGAAATGTCTGTTGGTTCAATATCAATTGTATTTTTAATATCTTCTTTATTAATAGTTTTTAAGCTTTTAACAAAATTTTCTTTTTGTAATTGGATTTCATTTTGGTCCTGAAGTTTTGACTTGTCATACCAATCCAATAATTTATCAAGATATGGATTCTTGTTCTGATTCGAGTTTTGGGATGTCATCTACGTCAAATTTTAAATTTTTCAAATCTTCCAATCCACCTTTTTCAAATAAAGTTTTTAATTCATTAACCTTTTCTTTGAAAAGTCTTTCTTTTTCCTCTTTCTCCTTATTGTAATTAATAACTGTTTCAATATTATTGATTGTTTCAGATATTGATTCTTCGTTTATTTCAGAAACAAACGAAATGTTTTTACTTTTATCGTCAGATTTATTGAATACTGTTTTGGTTTCATCAACCTGACTTTTTAATACCGCCCAACTCGCAGGAAATACCATATCAAAACTTAAATAAGTTTTAAGTTTTCTTATCGATGCACAATAATCAACAATGTTTTCAATTTCTTTGTATAAACTCATAGTCCAAAAACAATATAAGTAATTAAATACGACAATGTCAAACCATAGTATGTAAGTTCCCCCAAACTCATCTCCATTTTAGTGAATGAGATGAGAGAACTTACAAATCTAATAGATAATCTGAGTAAACTCAGAATTGAGAATACAAATACAAATGTTGCAATATAATATAAAATATTATTCACCATCTTTCTTTGAATCCAAAATTTCAGCTCTTAGTGCTTGTGCTAATGCTTTCAACTCTTGACAAGTTTTTCTTGCTCTTGTTCCCGCTGATTTGTTTCCTGCGTAAAATTTGTTAGTATCAACTGACAATGTTTCAACAAGAACTTTGATTTTTTCTAATGTTTCCATCTTTATAATTGTTTTTTAATTTATTTTTTATTTTAGATAATTTTAATTTTATTATGCTGGTAGTAAAGAGAATAAAGAAAAATTAAACTTCTAAACTTTTTTCTAATAGTTTGTACAACTCAGTAAACATCTCAATATCAGATTTTGAATGTTGATTTTTTCTCGAGAATATTGATGTAAAAAAATCATTTAAAGAATTTTTGACAACTTCTTGGTCTTGGTTATAAAATACATCCATAAAAAAACTTTTGAAGTATTCATAACTCTCGTCAGTTTTAACAAAGAATATGTTTTCTTTTGAAAAGTTTTCAACTGTTTTATTCCAACACCAAATGAAATGTGATTCTTTATCTTCTAAAGTTAATCCAATATTGGTTTCTTTATTGTCATTGGATGTATCACCTAAATAAGTGTCTTGAACCAAGTTAAGTAATGAGAAACAAAAATCTCTGAATAAATCACTTAATTCAGGAATAATATTGTTTGCTTTATACCAAGCATCAATTTCTTCGTAGTTCATCGGTTTAGCTAGCCAATTAAAAAATTGGTCCATATTATACTTCTTCATTATAAAGAAATATACCTATGGACCAAATAAAGAAAAGATTAAATTTTTTATTGAGTTTTTCTGTTGTAATCAATAAGATTTTTCATTTTTTCCATATCACTGATTACTTTTTTGTTTTCAACTGACTCTTCAAGCTTGTTAAAAATTTGTTGTGTTGCTTTCAACGATTTCAAATTACCGTTTGATTTTTCACTACCAGCAATGTCAACAGGTGCTGGTTGTCTCTTATAAGATGCGTTCATTTGTTCTGCACCATATAAATTTTCTTTATAATTCTTGTAGAATTTTTCACCTACTTCACTTGGTACTACATTACCTAAAGCGTTACCGTCTTCATCAACTTGTGCGTTACCAGTAGTTGAGTGACCTTTTAAGTACTTTTCAATTTTAGTATCATCAGGTTTGATTTCATCAAATACTAAATTTGTTTGACCAGGATACGCGAAAGCATCTATATATTCATCTACAGCGTTCGATGCGTCATAAGCATTTTTCTTGTCATCAGAAACTTCTTTACCAAAATCTTCTCTTGACATAATTTTATTACCTTTAGGAAATGACTGTGGGTTTTCTTCATATTCAGTACCCATGTTTTTCATGTAATCCTTCATTTTAGCCGCTACTTGTTTCATAGCATCTGTATTTTCTTTCTTAGTTGTATTCATTGCGGTTTTAAACCCTTTGTCTACAACTTTTTCAGCTTCAACTAATCTTTCAATAAAGTTAATTAATTCAGATTCTGTAAAAACAACTTTTTCTTTAGTATTTTTATTTTTACTTTCTTTTACTTGATATGTTTTTCCGTCAACTTCAAAAGAACTTTTACCATCTTTTTTAGCATTTGCTAAAGCTCCTGAAAATGCGTTACCTTCCCCCACTTCGTTTTCACCCATTTCATTTTTTCTTGTTTTTACCTTAAATGGTTTACCTGTCATTTCTCTATATTTGTTAAACATTGTTTCACCATTTCTTTTATTAAACCAAGATTGTTTATCGCCATATTTGTCATATAATTGCTGAAAAGTATCAAATTCTTCAGTATCAAAATCATCACCACCTATACCATAGATATCTCCACTTCTAACCGGTCTGTCTTTTTCGTCACGGTATTCATCACCTTTAAAATCTTTTCTTTTAGGGTCACCAAATGAACCATACATAGCTTCACCAATTTCATTTTTTCTTGTTTTTACCTTAAATGGTTTACCTGTCATTTCTCTATATTTGTTAAACATTGTTTCACCATCTCTTTTATTAAACCAAGATTGTTTATCACCATATTTGTCATATAATTGTTTAAAAGTATCAAATTCTTCAGTATCAAAATCATCACCACCTATACCATAGATATCTCCACTTCTAACTGGTCTGTCTTTTTCGTCACGGTATTCATCACCTTTAAAATCTTTTCTTTTAGGGTCACCAAATGAACCATACATACCTTCTTCAATTTCCATATCTTCTGAGTCTCTGTTGTCAAATCTACCCTGACCAGGTCCAACATAGTGCCAACCCCTAATATCGTCATAGTCATATCCTAAATTTCCTAAATATGGGTTTTCTTTTCTGTCTTTTTCACGAGCAACTTCAGGGTCTTCTTTTTTACCAAACATTTTCTTGAATATGTTTTCTTCACCCATTTCACCTGAAACAATCTCACCGTATTCAAACCCAGCTGGTGTTCTATCTTTATCTGACATCTTATCTCTTAATTTCTTAAATATATCTTTTTTAGATATAACTGTTTCAGCAGCAGAATCGTCATCCATATCAGTAATATCAATGAAAGTATCTTCATCTTCCTTGATAATCTTCTTAAGTAAATTTAAAATTTTGTTTTCCATGTTAATTTATTTCTATATAAATAGTTTAATCCTTGAAAATAGTTTCTTCAATCTCGTGTAAAAGTATTGCTCTTACAATATTTTCATGAATATTTTTATTTTTTGCAACGTTTTTAATTGCTTCCGTTAAATTATTGTCTTCCCACATTTTCAAAGCTTTAATATCACCCTGATTACAATATGGGAAATTCTTACATTTCTTTTTAACCCTAACAAATTTTCCACCTTTGTATAATGGTTTTGCACCACCTCTCCAATTCTTACTGTTTTTAGCTAAAAAAGAAGCACCAACATATGAACCTGATGACGCCGAACCAGTTGCTTCTTTGAATTCACCTTTTTCAATTTCGGTGTCTTCTTCTTTCATATGTTTCTTTTTACCTTGACAATGAGCTTTTTGACTGAATCCTTTTGGGTTATTACAATTAATACTTTTTTTATACTTTTCAGACCATTTTTCGTCTAATTCTTTTTCTTCTTCAACAGGTCCACCTTTTGCTTGAATTTTCTTTGGTGCCTCATCAGCCCACATAGACATTTTAGGTCCCGATAATGGTCCTTCATAACCCCCACCACCAGTACTTGTAGTCTCTTTAGTCTCAATTTTACTATACAAGTCCCTAACTTGTTTTTTAGCTTCAGGTGATGTTAATTGTGCACCTACCTTTTGTAAACTATCTTGAAATTGTTTTGTTACAATATTCATATTAAACTTATTTAATGACTGCAAAAATAACACCTATTGTACCAATAGCAATTCCACCCCACTTAAGGTTTCTTTGTTTAATGTACGCTCGTTTGTATTCTTCAGCAATTGATTCTTTTAATTTAACAGTTTCAATATATTTTTTTTCACTGTCAATATAAAGGTTTATTGTTTCGTTGTTGTTACTAATGATTGAATCTTTCAATACTAATTGTTGACTCATAATTGAAACTGAATCTCTAACAATTTTTATTTCTTCATAACAATTATTTCTTTGTTGTAGTACCAATAAAGCATTTCTCAATGTTGATACAGGAACTATACAACTATCTTTACTTAAGTTCGGCGAACTCTTTTGCGAATAAATCGGCGACATCATTGTCAGAAAGACTGTTAAGATGAGCAATATCTTTTTCATGTTGTTCTTTTAATTTTTTTGTTTTTTGGTTTAAATCACCAAGTTTATTATTAAGTTGTAAATTTTTGTCGTGAAGTTTTTTAGTCTCTTCTGCAATACTATCAACCATTAATTTATTTTTTCCAATCAGAAGATTTAATGAATCACATTGTTTTTCCAAATCATTGACTTTAGATAAATTAACAGGTTTAGGTTGGGTCATAATGATATAACCAATGAATAACAATACCACAACAATTTCAATAATTGTTCTTTTCATATTAATTTTCCTTTACTGATGTTTTCTTTCTTCCGGCAATTACCTTAGCCCATTTAGATTTGAACTTCTCATAATATCCTGTTAGTTTACTAATAGTATCCATAAACTTCTCGTCGAGTTTTAATTGGTTACCATTAATATATACACCATTTTGTTCACCAATTGTCATAAAAAATTCAATATCGTGGTCAATAATTTTACCACTCCATTCTACAGAATTTTTATACAAGTTTAAAGGACCAAAATCTGTCAAATCAGATACTTCAGAAACAAATTCGTCCATTGTCTCTTGGAATGTTGTTTTATCATCAGTAGTGATTGATGTTTCAGTAGCGTTTGTACCATGAATAACTAAGATACCACCTGAAACTCTATACTTTTTGTATTGGTCTTTTGGTGTTTTTTGTTCATCTTGGTCAATTTTTTCTTCAATATCAGCACCGATATTTGGTGCACCTATTGGTTGTTCTGTTAGTAATCTTGACCTTTTCAAAAGGTCTTTAATTTCGTCGTATTGATTATTGTTCATCATTAAAGTTTTCTAATAAATATACGAAGTTGAAAGCTGGCGACAAATCTGTGTAATCTTCTGACAAATTACTTCTATTAATTATTCCGTTGAATTTTTCAACCCCGTTTAATTTGGTATTATGACCTATAAATTTTTTTGGTATTTTGAATTCTTCACATAATGTAGTACACAATTTAACCAAACTTTGTAATTGTTCTTCACTGTATTTGTCCCAAAAATATTTGTTTCTCCATTTTCTTTCATGAACATCTGTAACTTTGTTTCCCAACCAATTTGAATAAGTTGTTGATAGTAAATTTTTATTTACCCAACCTAAGTTTTCTAAACAAATAACAATTGATTTATCACCAAGTTTTTTATCTTCTAAAAACTCTGAGGATTTTTCAGGTGATAATGTCTCAACAACTGAACCATCCTTTAATATAACATAATTGGGAAGTCGGTCATACTTCCCATTATTTCTAAAATCTAGTGACGTTAAATAATCTTTTCCCACCCTTGATGTGTGGCTTAAAATTATTAATTTTTTCTTTTTTGATTCAGTCATTCTTCGTATAAACTAATCTGTTTATTTGTGGTTCAATAACAGGTTCGTCATCTACAAAGTATAATTGTTCTGATGGTGTAGGTGTAGGAGGTATAACTTCATTTACAGTATCATTTACAGTATCATTTACAGTATCAGTTACTGGTTCATTAATTTCAGTCTTTTGATTGTATTTTTTTTCGAATAACTCTTGTAATTTATTCAAATCATCTTGAGTTGGTATGTATGGTTGATATTTTTCAACAATTTCTTTTTCTTTTTTACCAGCTTCTTTAGATATCTCATCAATAATTTCATCGGTAACTTCGACCATTGGTATAGTTTCAATTTTTGTTTGTTCAGAATACTTAACCAACATGTGTGCAAATGTTAAGGATATTAATGGTAACATTCCACCTGAAATTAAAGCTAACCATCTTTTTTGTGCTAACATGTCTGTAATGTCAACTCCAAATGTTTCGAGTAACGGACCCGATAATTCGACCCATTGTTTAAATAAATCACTTGTCTGATTAATAAATGAATAAGCAAAAAATACGTTACCAACAAACTGAATAAAAGTTACAATCAAAAATGGAACATAGACAAATCTACCCATGTTCGCTGAAATACCAGCAAGTGCTCCAAGAGCGGCAATTTCAATTGCTACGGACAAATAAATTGCCCAAGAAAAAGGGTTAGTTAAACCATAAAAAGTTGTTACGTGACTAATGGAAACAAAGGCAACTAATAAAATAGGAATTGTAAATGACGTAGCAATAATTCCTTTTAGATTTTCTCTAACCCAATTCTTCAAGTTCTTCATTATTTTTTATCTTCTTCGTTTTTATAGTGATTAATCGGAACGTGTTCCTTGTCACTAAGTTCTTCAATTTCAAGAGTTTTCCAATTAGGTGTTGTCTTGATAATTTCTTTCATCTTTTGTTCTGTAACAATTTTTGAGTTAATAGAATCAACTTGTTTTTTTAATCTTGAAACTTCAGAACCTGTTCCACAAGTACGGAATAATACCAGTACTAAAACGACCAAAAGAATCCACTCTAAATTTTCTTTAATCTTTTTCATAATGTTTTTTTATTAATAAATACCAAATTTTTATAAATAGTCAAATAATGTTGAACACTCATTACGTAATTTACGTAACGCTTTTTCTTTAATTTGACGAACTCTTTCCTTAGTCAATTTAAAATCATTACCGATGTCTTCAAGTGTTCTTGGAGTTCCAGTTAGTCCAAAATAGTCCTCAACAATAATTCTTTCACGTTCATCCAAGATGCTCAAAATGGAAAGTAGTTTTTCTTTTAACATTTCCTCAGTATTCAACCCTTCGTCAGGCATTGAAGCGTTTTGGTTAATAATCATATCCAAAAGTGTATCACCATCTTCATTAATTGTTTGTTGCAAATTAATTGTAGTTGGGAGTGTGGCTAATCTACTGTCGAGTTCCGAAATACCTTTATCGACTTCTTTCTTTGCCCTGTGTAGCTCTTGAACCACATTTACAGGAAGACGAATTGTTCGTGCGTTTTCATTAAGGGATTGTAAGATTGATTGTTTAACCCACCAAACAGCGTATGAAATAAAACGTAATTTTTTAGTCCAATCGAAGTTTTGAATGGCTTTTATTAATCCTAAGTTCCCTTCAGCAATCAAATCTGAAAGGTCTAATCCTTGATTTTGGTATTGTTTAGCAACTGTAATTACAAAACGTAAATTACCTTCGAGTAATTCTTTGTGAATCTGTTGTTTTTGACGCTCAGTACAATTTATATCTAAAATCAAATCTGACAGTTGACGTTCACGGTCAGGTGTCATTACTTTTAGTTTACGAATGTCCTTAAGGTATGATGAAATTTCTTCTTGGTTAATAGAACCTGTGTTCTTAGTTGTTTGGTGGTTTTTAGATAGCTCTGGAGTAGTCATAAAGTAGTTCTTTTTCTTGGTTTGTTAGTTTGTCGATTCCGACTGTTTTTATTTTGTCTAATAGTTCGTCTAATGTTGGCACGTTTGCCTGTTCATATATATCATCAGGTTCATTTTTGGAACCAAACAAGTTGGTCAAAACATGTTCCATGACTTCAGATATGTGTTTTATGTCAGTATTTTCGGACAATTTGTCAGTTTTTAGCGTGTTTTCATTATCTAAATCCATTAAGTCATCTTCAATGTCTTTAGGTAACGATACTAATATATTTTTATTGTGTGGTAATAAAATATAATTGTCAATTATATCTTCTAACACAATTTTACAGAACTCTTTGATATCCTTTGGTGTCTCTTCTGTTTCGAAATGTGAAATCACATATTCATCTGTAAAATGAAACTTCATAAAATTTGAACATAAAACAGGTTCAAATTGTCCTAAAATTTGTTCTAATAGAAAGTTATTGTTTTTAAAATCACCGAACAACAACAGGAAATACTTTGTACCTACAACTTCTCTTTTTTTATTTGACATATATTTATATTTTATGAAACAGATTATTATTACTGAAAATCAATTAGCAAATATAGCTAAAAAACTTAATAAAACCAAAAAAAATATTAAGGAAGGAAACGATATGAATGTTTCTAACTATATGTTTTTTGGTAACATTGAACAGATGCATAGACAATTAGGATTGTTATTAGAATTAGACCCACAAATGGTTGACTCTATTATACAAGACGGACATGATTGGGCTGATGACCACATTTCCGAAGCGAAAACAAATATAGACCAAGTATTTGATTTTATGATGAATAAAATTGATTAAAATTATTGAGGACTAAATCCTCCGATTACCAAGAAATAAAAAGACCTCCTATTAATCATAGGAGGTTTTTTGTTTTCTTGAATATACTTTTTTGGATTTTACAACCCTCACAACATTTTTTCTACGAACAATTTGTGCGATGTGTCCGTCTGATAAACCCTGTTTCCAATCTTTCTTTTCCATAACAATACAAAGATACTACTAAATACGCAATTAACCAAACTAATTACTGTATTACCTTTGAAATATTATCTTCTTTTTTAATCTTAACTACGTTGTCCGACCAATTTGATACCAATGGGTTGTGGGTAATTACAAACACTTTTTCAAAGTAATCCTTAATCTTAGTAAAAAATTCCCCTACCATGTCAAGGTTTTCGTTTGATACCTTACCAAACACCTCGTCAAATACAACTATGTTTGGTTTAGGTAATGAACATACTTTACTCAATACCGCTCTAAGTGCCAATGATGCAATTGTTCTTTCAAAACCTGAACCACTTGCCATTAGTTTTTCAACACCTGTTCCATTGTCAACCATCACAAATTCAACTTCATTCTTGTCATTAATTCTAACTTCAAGTTTAAAGAACGCACTATCTTGTAACAATCTTTGTAACTCATCGTTAATCAATGGTGTCATGGTTTTCATAATCATTTTTGAAATACCGTTCTTACCAAAGATTTCCAAGTAGGTTTTATAAATCTTTTCTTTTTCGAACTCGGATGCAATTTGTGTTATGATACCTTGTTTGTTTTTGATATCACGTTCACAATTCTGAATCATCGTTTTGTTGGAAGATATTTTAGATGTGTGAGATGTTTTTTCACGTTCAATTTCTTCTATGCGAAGATTAGCTTTAATGATTTGTTCTTCAATGCTCTTGTTCTTTTCAATCTTTGTTTGAACTTGGTGATATCTTTCAAGTTTCCCCTCAGCATTGGCGAGCTTGAGACCGTCTGCCTCAAGAGTAAGTTCATACTTTTCTTTGATGAGTTTGCTCTTCTCGTATTGTTCGAATTCTTTCTTAATTTGTACATATTCTTTTTCTTTTGTATTAAGTTCTATTAAAACACAATTTAGGTTTTCACTTTGTTCCTTCAGGGAGTCTATTTCTGAAAGTTTAGCTTGTGTTAAAGCTGCGTTCATTAAATCAATTCCACAGTGTTCACATTTGATTCCACCTGACACTGTCTTGGACAATTGGACCAATTCGTTAATCTTTACATCAACAAGTGTTTTTTGTTTGTAATTGTCATTGTAAGATTCTTTAATTAAATCATACTCATCCTCTTTAAAGTACTTTGATGGTTCAACCACATCAACTTCTTTGATTTGTAATTTGGTTGTATTAATCTTTCCTTTGAGAGTTGTAATCTCGGATTCAAGTGTTGACAAATTAAGAACTAACAATTCGTGGTCGATATCATTGTATTTTTGTGAAATCAACCCTTCTTTGTAATCCCTACCTTTTGTTAACCTTGTATCTGCATCTAAAATCTTGACATCTAAATCTTTGTTTTCATTTTCATAGCTTACAATTTTACCTTCTAAATCTATAATATCAGATTTTAATGTCTCGGTATTATAGACATTCGACATCATTGATTTGTTAAATTCAGAGTAGAGTTCCTTACCAGTCTCTTCTTTTTTCTTCAAGAATTCAAGACCCAAAAATCTTGATAAGACCTGACCACGAGCGGTTGGTTTGGCTTCCAATAAGTCTTCCAAATTTGACGCTGTGGTCAAGATTGTCATTAAGAAGTCATCAATATCCCCAATTGAATTCTTGATGAAACTTTCGGTCTCCCTTCTTTGTTCACCTGTGAAATTTTGTAATTGTCCATCAGCAAGTTTTTTAAAGAAGTCCAATTCAGTTTTTACATTCCATTCACCTGATTTGGCTTTTTTTCTTTCAATTTGACGAACAATAATGTATTCTTCACCATCAATCATAATGTCACCCCTAACTGATACTTTGTTCTTATCAGAAAATCTGTTGAAAATTTCTTCGGCTTTGGTTGTCTTGGTTGTGGTGTTAAAGAATAAGAAAAGTAACAAGTCGACAGTTAAGACCGTCTTTCCACCAAAGTTTGGTGGGTCTGACTCAACAACTGTGATACCATTACATTGGTCAAAATCTAGCACCTGATTTTCACCATAAGACAAGAAGTTTGAAAACTCAATTTTCTTAATGTACCACTTTTTAAATGCGGTAACCTCTTGTGATGTCATTTTATTTTCAACCGCAGTATCCAACTTAATAACATCATCAAATATGTTATCTTGTCCCTTCTGTTTAAGAAGTTCTTTCATCAATTCAATCTGGTAGTTTCGGTCCATTATATTGAACGAAACGTCCACAGTTTGTTTTACATCACTAGATGTTTTAACTTTGGTTAATACGTTTATGTTTGTTGAGTTATATTTCTTTGAGAAGTATGTTCTAACACTTTTGATTCTTTCTTGTGTGAAATTTTCAGCAGTATCCTCCCACACCACTTGGACATATGGATTTTCAAGTTTACTTACATCTAATTTGTGTGTCATAAATTTAAAGTTCGGTACTATCGGTGGGTTGAATAGGTCCATCATTTTCTGTGGTTCCTGAATTTTTTATGTGTTCCTCATGTAATGCTTTCAAATGTTCAACCATTTTCTGATTATACATTTTTTGATACATCTTACCCAATTGGTCAATCTGAGTGTTTCGTTGTTGCACTTTCTTTTTGTGGTCTTTTCTATTTCTTGATTTTGGCATCTGTGAAAAATATTAATGTTGTTTAAGTATAAGAAAAATAAATGATTAAAAAAAGAAGTCCCTGTAAACTTTCGCTTACAAGGACCGTATTTTAGATTTAAATTAGGTTATTTTTTTTCGAACCATTCAATGATTGCGTTGACCGCCCAAACTGAACCAGATGCTAACATACCATCAAAAAATGTACTTGCAATTATGTTTGTATCAAAACAATACTTGGTCGGTGAAAACAACACCAAACTCATAAAAAATCCAACCCATGTTGATGTACACATCATACATTTCAGTAATCCTGATAAAAATTCACCTAATGATTGAAATGGTGCATATTCATCTGCTCCCCATTTATAAAGACCAGCTCTTAAGGATTCAAATATTGAACCGTAAACTAAAATTTGACTCATTCCATAAGCCATTAAAATCCAAATTGTTAACCACATATTTTAAATTATTTGTATAAAGTATCATCTAAATTTGAGGAACGTAAATACTTTGCCCTCTCGTTTATTTCATTATTTTTTTGTTGTTCTGTTAATTTTTTGTTCAACTCATCAATCTCAATATTCTTATCTCTAAGGTTCTTCATTAAAGATTGAATTGTATTTTGCAATTGTTGTGAATTGTTGTTATCGTGGAAAATATTTTCCATTTCTGTCATCTTAGTGGAAAATACTACTAGTTCTGACTCTAATTCTTCTATTTTAGTGGAAAATATTTTTTTTTCAGATTCTAACTGTTGTATTTTTAACAACAGTTCATTCTCACTTGTTTTGTCACTAATATATTCTATTTTTGTTACAACGGTCTCTACAGGAACCTCTTTGATAACCACTCGGTCAACAGGTACTTCTTTAATAACTTCAACAATTTTTTCAACCTCTTTAATCACTTCAACAGGAATTTCCACCCGTTTTTCACGGATTACCTCCTTTTCCACCCATTTTTCTTGAATCCCACCCATATTTCCCACAAGTCCGTACTTTTCAATGTTATATCCGGTCTTGAATGATTTCTTAATCAACTCATCAATTGTGATGTTATTAAGTTTGCAAAATAACTCAACCTCCTGTTGTTCAGAATAAGATAGAGTTATTTTGTGTTCCATATTAATAGTTGTGAAGTTTTTCAGTCCCTGATTCAATAATAGAATAATCATCCATTTTGAATACCAAGAAAGGTTTTGGGTTTTCTAAATCCACAAATTCGTATTTATCATTTTCAACATCATAAATACCGTATCCATGTGACTTTACTGTTTCACCAAAATTTTGTTGAATCGTTGACCCAACCATATAAGCTTTCTTTTGGCCGGGAATATCAAAGACTTGGCGCTTATGGATATCACCACAAAGCACAAGGCTACAACCCATAAAACGATGTGTATCGAACCCTTCTTCAAATTTATAACCAACATCTGTAGTAAGACCGACAATCGGTCCATGAAATAATCCAATCTTAACATTTTGCGAATTCGGGTCAATGTCGGGTGTAATGTTGTGGTCCATAAGTGAGTAAACCACCCAATCAATATTTTCATCTTTATAAACTCCTCTATTTTTATAATAATTTATTTGTTCATTTTGTAGTGAATCAATAATTGGTGATAGAGCATCCAACCTTGATGAGTTGTTTTCAAGGAAATCATGGTTTCCAATAATTAATACTGTTTTGGCAATCTTAGAACATTCGGTCAGTGTCCAAGCAACAAACTCAATTAGTTCTGGTGTCATTTGATTCTTTGAATGGACTAAATCTCCCGTAAATACAATACGGTCAGGTGCAATTTCTCTCCATTGTTCAAACATTGTATTTAAAATACCACGATACAAATCATGGTCTTTAAACATCCTTACGTGTAAATCTGAAAAGTGTACGAGTTTTTTAATCATTATCAAATAATTTAAAGTCTTGATTCACATGTGAACACTTATCACAACAATAAGTTGGAAATGGTACAATAGTATCCTCGTGTGAACCAGTTAATAGTTTTGAAACTTTTTTGATATAAGTAACTTCTCGGAACATATCATGTCCACAAGCCTCACAAACAACCGATGGTTGTTCTCTGAGGTCAATATTCATTTTTGGTGTATCCATATCCATAAATGAAAATATAGTAAATTAAAATTAAAAAACCAACTTAATCATTTGGTATTTTTACGTGAGGGTTGTTACTAAACTTTTTTGAAAGTTTTTCCCAAAACTTTCTTTCTTGTCTGTACTTACCCTTTCTTGTTCTTTGTATTTTCATAGTGTTCAATCATAAGTTTAAGTTCCGCCTGTAAGTCCTTACATTTGTATACCTTATAATTATCACTGTTTTCATTTATCCATATCAAATAGCTATCCCCTATCTTAAGATTGGTATTCTTTTCAATAATATGTTTATATAACCCTAATTGAAGTGAGTATGTATTCATTTCACATTCATCTAAATGTGATATTGGTTTTAGATATTTGTTACCATATGAATTACTCATTTTAATTTCTTTGTTGGTCTTGTAATCCCATATTTCGAGCATTTGTGATTTCATATTGTAAAATAAACAGTCTACCATTCCTGCAATTTCATAATCGTGGTCACAAACTACCAATTCCATTTTAACAGGAATCAAGTTTTTCTTTGCGTCTTGATAAAATTGGTGAAACATTGTTTCACATTTTTTATATCTTTCTTCAATAATATCATGTCCAAAAGTTTTAACAGCATCTGACGGGTCATACGGAAATGATTTGTTGTTCCACCAGTTTTCAGCCATGTTGTGAACTAATGTTCCTTTGACTGTTGAAATGTCTCTCTTTAAATCCCAATCACCTAATACACTCTCAACAGTTAATCCTCTTTTTGCGGCATAGGTTTCAGCTAACCTTTGGGTTTCAAATTCTTTTTTAAACTTCTTGATAAAAGTTGTTGCTGAAACATATTCTTTATTACCCACATAATATTTGTGTGGACCATCAAAATATTTTACATCATTAAATTTTGCTAATTCTAAAATTGTATCCATTATCTTTCTAATTCAATATAACTATCTTCAGGTATCACACCTCTCATGTCAGCAATATCACTTTCAATCGGGAGTTTAACCACTTTTATTTTACCATATAACTTACCACCACTCAATCTAAAATATAATCTTTTAGCGTCTTCCCATGCGTCACCATCTAATACAATAGTAATTTTACCTTTTGCCTTTTCATATAAGGTTTCAAATAATAAATCTGACATTTTCTTACCTAACAAAGGAATTGAGTTATCTAAGAACAATGCATCAAACGGACCTTCACAAAGGTATATGTCTTTATCCCAATCAATTAGATTTTCATTGAATATGATAATTTGTTTTTCAGCTTCAGGATTCTTGTATTTTGACTTACTGTTTGGGTTCCATGAACGACCAACAAAATAATTTAACTCACCTTCCAAGTCAAATGATGGTACAATGATTCTGTAAGCGTATTCACCTTCCGTACAATACCCAATTCGGTGTTTTAAGACCATCTCATCGGTTATACCCCTTCGTTTAATGTAGTTCCTCATTTCCCTAAAAGGAATGTGATATTGGTTACCTTCTGTACAAAGTTGATATTCTTTTGGTAGTCTAAGTTTTTCGTATCTCTTATCAATTGGTTTAAACTCATCAGGACGAATAAGGTCATACATTTCCTTATCTTTTTTCTTACCAAATCGGTCAATCAAATAACCTAAGTGTCCTTTGGTATTATGAGTTTCACCACACACCCAACATTTGAATACGTGTTGAGCGTAGTTGATTTCAAGGTTTCCCTTTCCATCACCTTTGTCTAATGCTTTTAAATCATAGGAACAAATAGGACAGTCATAACTTATCTGTCCTTTAGACGGGTAGTGTAGTTTGTGTTTACCAAACACACCGTCAAGTAACTCAACTAATAGAGCATTATCTTCCATATTAGAAAGATAATAAAAAATTAGTAAGAATCAAATTACCAAAACTTATTCATTTTCATATACCCTCTGACACAGGTATATGCATCCGCTTGGTCGTAACACTCTTTTTTAAGAGTCATGTTCTTTGTATATAACCAAGTAATCTGTGGTTCTTCTTTTGCCACCATATCCCAAATCACTTGTTTTTTGTCTACGTCTTTTGGATAACCACCAAACAAGACTTCACGATTTTTATCATTTTTACCCATCAAATTTTGCCAAGCAAATTTTCTTGAGTTGTAAGTTGAAATATAGTTTGGCACGATTCCTAATGCATCATAGATTGCTTTTGTAATCATTGCATTATATCTCATTAATGTTCCAACTGTGTGAATGTTATTTGAACCTAATAATGGTTCCTCAATAACGACTTTGGTAATACCAAGATTTTTATAATCCTCAATCTTTTTAATAAAAGAATTTACCTTTAGAATTAACTCCTCAATTTTTTCTTCAGGTTGTGGTTTAATCACAGGTGAGAAGTGAGTTAATTCTAATAACTTCTCAGATTGAATATCAAACAAAGCCCAACCAATTGTTTTGGTACTAATGTCCAAACCCAAAACTTTAGGTGAATTTTTTAAATCTTGTTTTTTTGCCATATATTATCAGTAATTTACCGATACTTTTCTTTAAGTAAAGAAAATATTAAACTGTGATTGTGAAGTAGTTGTCAAACTCATCCATATTTTCAATAATATTCAAGTGTAAAGTGTTTCTACGGGGGTTATCAATGTTTAACTTATTTGTGTTACTCTTCATTAATGTTTTAATTATAATTTCAATTTCACCTCTGTTTTTATTAAAGTTTAACACCTTACAGCTAATTTGTAATCCTGAATCTGTTTTTACAATAAAAAATTCTTGTGAATTTTCTTTTCTAGTTTGACCTGAGCTAAAATCTTTTTTTAATAAGGTTCCGTCGATTACTGGACCTTGTATTGCCCTTTTTTGTACAATAAACGCTTTGTTTGTAATCTTTGGGATTGCGTCTTTAATTGCCGACTTGATTTCATCAATTGTTATATCTGAATCATTTTCTTTTCTTGTCATTCTTTCTTGAGCATGAGTACTTAATATAAACCTTATTTTATAATCATTTAAGGTAACATCAACAATTGGATTATCAATTTGTTCTTCAACCAATATGTTAAGAATCCCAAGTAGTTTCATTAGTTATAAATACTCATAAATTAAAAAGAGGACCTTTTGGGTCCTCTTTTAGAAGTCGTGAGACTTGGCTCCACCTCTTGTCCACAATGTTCTAGTTAGCGGTGGACTTGCTCAGAAGGTTTTGTTTCGGGTTCATTGGGAGGGTTACCTTCAACCTTTCCAATCAGGTTCTTTTGATTTAAGTCTTCAGAACCTTCAGACTTCACTATACAAAGATAGTGAATATTTTGATAAATACAAACTTTTTTTTTAAAAATCGTATTTTACGGTAATCTGTTGTACCCCTTGTCTTTTTTCGGGATTCTGTAATTTTGACATCATTAATAAATCTTGGTCAGAGTTATATAATCCTACTTCAGTGAAATACACATCTTTACCTAACGACCATTTTGGATTTGATGAACGAATATATTGTGAATCAGCAAGGTTAACCAAATATCTCATTTCATATATTGTTGCTTGTACATCAGAATGAACTGTTCCATAAAAGAAATATTCATCACCAAACGTCATACCAGTATTATAGTTAATCAATGGTAATTCAATGTAATTTTCTAATCTATAAAAACTCGCGTTATCGTATTCGTCTTTTGTTATTTGAAATGTTGTTCCGCTTATTTCGAGTGGTCCAATATTGATAGAGCCAGTGTTTGCTGTAATTGCAGATGTAACATCAATTTCTCTCCACTGCATCGAATCAGGTCTTTCACCCGTTGGTACAATTTGACAAATTAACTTAACATTAGTACATGTAAATCCTGAAGGTTGTAAACCCATGTCCTCAATTAAGAATGGGAATTCATTACCAAATCTCACAATTACATCATCTGTTTGACCACTTACGGTTGAACCTGCAATTTTTGAGTAATAGTTACAATGTAAACCATTTGTAGAACCAGTGTTTTCAAATCGGTATGTTACAAACATTGTTTCAGTATCACCTGTTAATATACCACTTGTTGCCGCGATGTTTTGGTTAAACGTGTTTGGAACCACCAATCCTAATCTTGGTGCGGGTAATGTATAGTTTCTATTTGATTTATACGACATGGCGGCTGATAATTCTTCATCATCAATTGCTATCATTTTCAAATCAGGAAATACTTTACCAACTCTGTTTGGATATCCATCAGCATTTGCGTGAGTATCCCATAAGTGATAATAACGTAAACCCGGATAATTCATATTATCATTTTCTTCTGATAACATATAATGTGGTTGAAATAAATTTAAACCATCAAAACCATCAGGGTCAACGTAGAATGATTCACCCATAACACCTGTATTTGATTTATGCCACATCAAAGTTGGTAAGTCAAGTTTAAAGTTTCTTCCTTGTCCTGTGGCACCTGAATTTGCCAAGTCAAATGCTTCTGTTGCAAATTTCTCACCATAAAAATTATCAATACCCTGATTGGTATAATGTATCAAACCAATAACTTTTTGTTCCTCTGGTTCAACATATATTTTTTCATCAAATGAATTGTAATAAAATGTGTCAGTTGTTCCTGAAACATAATTTATGTCTTCGAAAATTTGACCACCTTTGGTTTGATATCCCAAGAATTCTTTTGTCGACGAATAACCCGTTGAACCAAATTCACTGAAATCTTTGTAAAAAGTATATGATAAACCTGCTGGTGATTCGGTCCATGGCTGATTCATATTCCAAACTAAGACATCTTGTTGTTGAATTTCACAATTCAACTCAAACGAAAACACACCACCATCATAGTATGGTGTTGGTGTATAACTATCATAATATGGTGTCATACCTGATGGGTAGAAAAACGCTCTTCCTGTTCCTGTAAATGAACTAAAGTCAGGTAATATTCTATCAACAGTTATTGTACTTCCAACGACATCTTCAACTCTGTAAGTTAAAATAGGATATGGATAAGTTAAATCATTACCGCAGTTATTATCATTATTTAAATATAAAACAACAAACTGACCAACTTCAGGTGTTCCTGTCACAGTAGCATCACAGTTGTTGACAGTGACATCAAATGTATTCCCACTTGTTAATGCCGATAAATTAAATTTATAATTTGCAGTCACGGTAAGTGCTGAACTTGTAAAAGCACTAAACGCTCCTGTTGAACCTGTAAAAAATCCTCTTGGCTGAGCTGTGTTAAAAATTGGAACTACTTGTGAATCTTGAAAAGGTATACCAAATGTATTAGTTTCACCGGTTGAACTAGACAAATAAATTGGATATTTAATACCCATTTTATTACTTTGTGGTACACCTGTGTTATTCTGATAATTAAATTCAGGAACTAAAACTTGTAAAGTTGTTAAATTACCACCGCTGATACAATCATAACAAACCTCACTATCTCCTAACTGAAAATAAGCAACATTAAAGTTACCTTGAGAAATTTTTCTTCTTCCAACATCAGTTAGTTGGGTGTTTATTAGAGCTGTTGTATCTTTTATTATGAATGCCATCTTATATAAATATAGTTAGTTGATTTATTGACTTGGACCGTAGTATTGTTCATACAATGTGTTTATTAATTGGTTTGTTTGTGGTGTTAAAACTTTTAATAATGTACAATTATTAGTGATTGACGGACCATTGAATCCAACAGTAACATTTTGATTTGCATCGACTATTGCTGATGAACAAGGTAATGTTCCTGTGGTTATTACTAAAGTACTCAAACCACCTGGCGGAAGAGTTGATACTCCGCGAGCACATATATTAACTTTTTGACCTGGTTGTACGTTATATCCATTTTCCGTTCCTCCTGTACAATTGACCCATGTGTAAAACTGAACAGTGTTTCCAATATTTTCAATTTCAAATGGTGAACAAGGTGTTGAGCTTCCACTGCTAATTTTTGTAACAGTAGAAATAACAGTACCTGATACCGTTAACCCTTTTTTCAGTGTAACTGTTGGGTATAAAACACTAAAAGTTTTTTGTGTTGTTGTATATGGATATCTAAAACTGTATGGACTTGGAACGATAATATTTGTTGAAGTCAAAGAGTTTGATGTTGGTGATACCGTTGATGTTCCTGAATATAATACAGGTGTATATGCCGTAGTGGCACTACCTGGTTCAGCCGTGGTATTATTAACAGATATAAATAATGGAACATCAATTGTAATACCATCAGGTAACGGAGGACTTACTTTTAATTCGTAATCCAAATTTTTAATTACTTGGTTTCCGTAATCTTCTTTCGATGTAGATGACTTTGTTTGTAATGACAAAGTATATGTAACTTTCTTAGTTCCCGGTAGTATAGTAAATGAACCTTGAACTTCTGTATTTGAACTGTCCTTTACAAAAAATTGAGTATCACTTTGTGGACACAGATTATTAAAAAGTGGTGAAGATTGGTAGGTACCGTTGAATAATTTATATTGATATCCACCTGTACCTCCTTTAGCCTTTATTATTACACTACCATTACAAGAACCTTCACAAGATTCATTAGTCGTTGTTAAGTTAAAAGATAAAACTGGTGATGATGGACAAGAACCTGATACCGCAGTCCATGTATTCAATGTTCCTTCTTCAACCCATCCGCCCAAAGGATTAAAGGTGTTCGATGAATTTTTCAAAACACTTCCTGTTTTTCCTAATACGGTCCAATAACTAAATGTTGTTGCAGAAACATATGATATAGTAAAAGCAGAACTTGCTGACGATGTGCCAGTATAGGCCGGTCTTTCATTCACAAAATCATAGAATGTAAATGGATAAGCTGTGAATGGTGTGCTATCCGTATATAAACAAAGGTCAGTTGGATAAAATGGTAGTGGTGGTGGCGGTGGGTCACATTCTTCACAAGTGTCAAATGGACCTGAACTTAAAGTGTCACCTGTAATTGTTTGACCACTAGATAAAGTTTGTCCTGAGTATGTCCAACATCCCTGAGCTGTTGTGAATTTATATATTAAACCTTCAACAAAGTTTGATGATGTTAAACCTGTTAAATACAAATAATCAGAATTATTACAACTTTGAAAATAATCCATGTAGAAAGTATCCGATTCAACTAAACATGTTGTGGTTGCACTATAATCACCATAGAAATCTACCACAGTTGCAACGTATTCACCAGGTATTAAATTTTTGATGTTTTGGTCTTTTAACCCATTACTCCATGTAATTGAATATGGTGTTGAACCTCCCGTAATTGTCAAATATATCCTACCGTCATTACTGTCAGGTGTTGAAGAATTAATTGAGTAACATTCTACACCCATAGGTAGAATTGTTATAACACCGCAATCATTATATAGTATAGTTGACATCAGAAGTTTTTAATTATTTCACAATTATTGGCATCGACAATTTTAACACTAAAATCAACCATTGTATCATAAGGTGCTGGTATACTGACACTAAATGGTAAATCAGCATCATTAATCGTTGCCAAATACACACAGGTTATTAGTGATGTATCACAGATATAAACATTATATCCTTGTGTTGCTGTAATTGAGTTTATTGTAATCTGTCTTCCCATTTTAATTAAGTATTATGAACATGTACAATCATTATGTACCGAAACTATTGATGTCGCAGTTCCACCCAGTGTAGTTCCGACAACTTCCCAACATCCTGAGTATCCAGTTCCATTCAATCTCACAAAATCGCCGACACTTACATTCAATAAACCAAAGTTGTTAACCGCAATACTTCTAACTGGTTCAGAACAACTTTCTACGATAAATTTATCAGGTAAAGTTGTTTTTGTAGGAGTTTGAGTAGGTGTCTTAGTTGGTGTAGGAGTTGGAGTTTTAGTTAAGGTAGGTGTGTTAGTTGGTGTCTTAGTAGGTGTGTTAGTTGGTGTCTTAGTCATAGTAACCGATGGAGTTACTGTAACAGTTGGCGTAGGAGTTAATGTAGGTGTCTTAGTTTGTGTAGGTGTCTTTGACGGTGACGCATTAGGTGTATATGTTGGTGTTGAAGTCTTAGTTACAGTTGGTGTTATTGTCGGAGTAACAGAACTAGTTGGTGTTGATGTTGGTGTAATTGTATTAGTTGGTGTTACTGTTGTTGTTGGAGTTACCGTTGGTGTTACAGTACTAGTTGGAGTAGGTGTTGGTATTAAAGAGTTCTCACAACTTGAACATCCACTGAATGATGCAATAATAGTATTGATAGTTAAAGTTGGACTTTGGTCATAAACAATATCCAAATAAGTATAACACTTAGTTGTTCCTGATACATCAGCACTGAAGGTTTGACCTGTTGTTACAATAGTACCACCTGATGTTCTCATAGACTCATTGATATAATAAATTTCATCATCAGAACAATCTTGAATTCTACGTACAAACACACACTCGAATTCAGTATCATTTATGATATAAGTTGTTGAACCTGATACTGGTACATTTCTTTGTAAACTTGGTGTCGGAGTGACTGTTGGAGTTGGTGTGGGGGTTGGAGTTATATCTTCAACTGTAACATCGGCATCTACCAAAAGACAAGGATTTGGACTCGGTGTTAAACTAATTGTCGGTGTTGGTGTCGGACAAGTCTCAGTTGGTTCGGGCACATAGTCACAATCAAACAACGCTTGAAAATCAACCGTAATACAGACGTTTGGTGTTGGTGTGGGGGTTGGTGTTGGACACGGTCCTTCTGACCATATCAATTCATCCAAATCAGGACAATTTGAAAAACATGGGGTTTTACCCGCCAATATACAATCACCACCTAAAGTATCGGATAAACACCATTTTGTTCCATCATAAAAAACAGTACCTGATGTGGAACCTGTCCAATATGGTCTTCCATTATAAGTTCCACCCGATGTATAATTTCCATCATACATTGATGTACCTGAAAAGTTTGTATATAAACAAAATTCAGTATTACAAGGACTGTAAACAGGTGTAACAGATGGTGTCGGCGTTTGGGTTGGTGTAACAGTTGGTGTTGGTGTTGTTTGATTACAGTCCCCAATTACTGTAACAAATACACCCTCAGGTACAATCACACTATATTCACATGCACAAATATTTAATTCAGATAGTTCAGGTACAATCAAATTTTGATTATCACCATTACAATCTACATATGTTACTGTTGATGGGAACTCCTGAGTATTATTAATTTGATATTCAATACAGTTACTTCCCGGTCCACAACAACTATAATCGTCAGTACAAACCGAACAATTATCGTATGGTCCTGTCAGACCACTAATAACATATCTTTCACCAAAACCAGTCATTGGTATTACTTCAGCACAGCCTGTAAAACCAGTTCCTGTTATATAATACACCTGACCAACATTTATGGTTCCAACATAATCATCGACAACAAAAATTTCGTTTGGTGAACAACATGCCCTAAATTGATAATCCGTAGGACCAGCTGTTACTGAAGGAGTGGGAGTATTAGAAGGTGTTAAAGTTGGTGTAACCGTATTGGTTGGTGTAACCGTATTGGTTGGTGTAACGGTTTTAGTTGGTGTAACCGTATTGGTTGGTGTTACTGTTGGTGTTACTGTTGGTGTGACTGTTTTTGTAGGAGTTACCGTTGGTGTAACCGTATTAGTTGGTGTTACGGTATTTGTAGGCGTAGGTGTAGGTGTTGGGCAAACTTGTGAACAAGCATCGGTATACGAACTTACTAAACCTCTGTGTGGTAAATTAGGGTTAAAACATACAACATCATTAATACTACCACCGCTCACAAATGTTCCACAACAATCAGTATACGAACAAAGTATATTATCAACGGTACCTGAAACACAACAAGGGTATGTTGTTAAACAATCATTACAATCAGACCAAGTACCAGGTGTTGTAACATTTATTGTTGTTTCACCTGTCTGAACATAAATTGTTGAACCTGTGACTCCTGTAATATAAGATGCACACCCAACAAAAGCAAATGTTGTAGGGCTCGTTGTGGCAGTGGTTATAGAAAATCTCCATATTTCACCAACGGTTAATGGTCCATATGTATTTTCAAAAGCGAAATCACCCCTTCTAATACTAAAGGTACTACCATCACAACAAGCTGAAAAAGTATAATAACATCCATTTGGATTTGCAGCGTCACATGCCGGACAAGTACTATATTGTTCAGTTGCAAATGATTGTTCTGGTGGGTCTAAAGAATTAGTAATTGTGTAGTAATAACAACTACCGTCACCGGTATAAATAACGGTGCTTACATTTGCGGTCCACGTACCAGCAGTGTCAATTTCAAATGTTCTATAAATTGGAGCACCAGACCCTAAAGGGTTACAACATTGATAAAAATACCTATTAACTAGTGCCATATTATATTATAAATAATCAAATGTTTGTTTTTTATGATTCTTTTCTTAAAGAACCGTCATAAAAATCAAATCGGTCATGTTCGGTTGGTGTTAACAATAACAATCCAGGGTTTATATTACCTTTTTTTGTTTCCTGATATATGAAACTCATCCAAGTTTGTTCAAAAGGTCTGGCCCATTTTGTTTCTAAAAACATTTTTTGATTACCATATTTTGTAACCACTTGTGGCCAATTACAATAATAAACATCACCCAAAGCGTATGGAATACCTTTATATGTTAATATTTTATTAAAGTTGGTTTTTGGTGCATTTGGGTCTAAACCCATCACAGGTAAATTTGGTTTGTTTGGCCAAAATTCTTCTCTAATATGTTGTGGTACATTATACCATGACCATTGAGTTCCGTTGTCACCATAAAACTCGGTGTAATTCATTTTTAAGAAATCAAGGTCTTCTTTCTTAGTAATCTCTAATGAATTAATATACAAATTATTTACAGTTCTATTGAATCCGTTTTTACAAACTTCACCTTTCTTTGGAAAAAAGAACATGTCATCCTCAAAGAAGAAATAAAAATCAAAATTGTTTTCATCGGCATGTTCGGCAATAAATTGTCTACCACCACAGATACCTAAATTATCTTTCTTAATGTGTTCAAAACCAAACTCATTACATAACTCAATATATCTTTCAGTTGTTTCTAAATCTGATGAATTATCCAATAGATATTTTTTTGGTCTATCCAAAAAGTTTCTGTCGTATTGAATCATAGACTCAATCAATGTCTCAAATTGTTTTGGACTATTAAATGTTATAACATAAAGAGCTGAATTATTAATGTTTAAATCTTTGTTTAATGATTTTTTACCTGATATATTTTTAACTTCGTATGTATCATTTTTTAAATCTTCACAGAACTTTGAAATTAACCCGTTACCTTCAATTTCAACATAATCAATCATATCACTATGTTTATATAACATAATACTAAAGATTGATTCTTCGGTACCCATGTATCCACTTCTTAGTGTCTCGGATAATATGTTGTAATATATTCCGTTAATATCTGAAAATACGTGTTTTGGTCCGCCAAATAATCCACCTCTACATACTAACTTAACTTCATCACCAGCATATGAATTTATTTTAGGATATGAGAATCCATGAATTTCGTTGTTTGCATCATATGGAAACGCAACAAAACCAAACTTATCAAAAACCTCAGGTAATTTGTTTTGTATTTTATCGTGCGTAAAATATCCTGGATGAATTGTGTTTGTAATACCAGCATCAATCCAATAAAGATGTTGTGAGTTAAATTGGTCCATAATTCTTGCATCATTCATCAAGAACATTTTGGACATTACCAAAGGATTATACCACTCAAGTTTTGCTTGTGTTGAATCTTGTAACCAACCAGCTTGTCCAAACCAATCAGGATTATTTCTAATCTCTTGTATTTTATCATAAGGAACAGTTTGTTTGAACCATTCCTTATCTCTTGTAATGAATTGTGTATTTGACCTATCTCTTCTTTCAAAAACAAATGATTCTAATTCGGGTTCACCAAAAATAATCATATTGTTTTCAATTTGTAATAATTGGTCAAATTTATCCAAATAATGTTGAAATGTCCTTGACCATCCTTCACCAAGTTCGTCACGTTTAATATTCCAAAGTCCTGTTACAACTGTTACGTTACTCATATTAATATTGTAATATATCATGCCAAACCATGTATAAAGGTTTGGGTTTATTCCAACTTTTATTCCACATTTCAAAATGAAATTCGTCGTGTTGATTTGTTTGATGAACGTCAAATAAAAAATCTAACAAGTGATTTTTATCAAATAAATCATAAACTACTTTCATAATAGATTCTTCAGTACATAAAAAATTGTGTTTTAATACTTCAACAGATAATTTCCAAAATTCTTCAATATATTTTTTGAGTTGTATTGTGTCACCACCAATTAATCCACCTATTGGAAAATCTCTTACAATATCATAATCTATAATCCCATGTTGTTTGAATTCATAGCTAGTTTGTGCGTTAGAACCAACAAGTGTAACAATTTTATTATCACAAATATCATTCAATTTTTCAAATATTTTCGTGTTAAATAATTTAGTAAAATCGTATTGTAACATTTCATTGTGTTGCCAAGCTAAAGGTCCATTACCACTGTGGTATGATTTATCACCAAATGGAACACAATAACGCCAAGGAAAGATACCAGGATGTTGTAAGCCTATATCAACCCAATATACTCGGTCAAAACCATCAAGTTCCTGTTCCAAGACTTGAAACTTTCCCCACATTATTTCAGTACCTCTACCATCAAGACCATTGTTTTCAAAATTCTTATCTCTAACAATGCTAATTTCTTTGTGAAGTTTCATATCAGTAAGCTCAAGAATTTTAATTTCAAGATTGTCTAAATTATGTGTGTTTTTTAAACTTAATAATTCTTCTTGATTTTTTTTTTGGGTATAGCAAATTATTGGTAAATTTATACCGCGACAATGACTAATTAACGAACCCCAATATCTTGGTTTTCTACTTGCTCTTGTTCCTTGAAATGGATACCCCTCAACATCCATCCAATACCCTGTAACTATTTTTGACTTCATTAAAATCTTGTGTGAAAATCGCCGAGTTTAGTATAAAAAGAAAAACAATTTTGAATCAAATTAAAATAACCTTGATATGCATATTTCATTTCAGCTTCTAAAGCTGAAATTCCTATTTCAAAACCATCTGGATAATTTCTGATATCATTAGCTATACTATACCATAAAAATTGTTCCCATCTTTGAACAAAAAATTTAAACTTCCAATTATTTTTGAATACCAAGAATTGTTCATTAACAACGTGTGCTTCATCCCATTTGTTGTGTTCAAAAACATCATAATCGTACAGTTTATCTTTGAAAAAACTTTGTTCGGGTTCTTTTTTATGTGGTCCGATTGGAGCGGGTCTTTCGAATAAAAAATCTAAACCATCTTTTTCCATGTAAGACAACATGTTCAATATTTTTTCTTCTGAAAATCCATTATGCATTCTCCAATCACCATCAGTAAAAATAATATACTCAGGTTTATCTCCTGTTATTTTTTGGTGTTCCAAAATATGTTTTAAAGACAATACTTTTAAATTTAAATTAAAATTGAACCCACCTCGAGAATCATATAATGGTGGGTTTATTACTTTGGTGTGTATTCTATTACCCTGATTTTGAAGTTCATGATTTGTGGTTGTAATAAAAAATTCACATTCGGTTGTATTATCCCTTAGTTCTTTATAGAAAGATGGTGTAATTGATTCGTACGGTTCATTTACCGCTAAAGTTGTAAAACAGTATTTCATTATTTATAAATTTAATTCTTTTAAAAATTCCAAACACTTAACACCACTCGGTTTTGTTGGTTCATCGTTTTCGTCTAATTGTATACCAATAAAAAAATCTTGATTGTCTCTTGGTATGTATGTGTCTTGTTTATCAAAACCAAAATATAAAACATTGGATTTATCAATATTATTGATATACTGATGTAAAATTTCTTGGTCTGTTCCCCACCTTAAGTCAGACGTATTAACGAATTGTATAAAGTGTTCTTCAAACTTATTTATTTTTCTTTTGATTCCAAACAAACCACTTGGCACGGGTGCGTGCCACGGGTGGTCTCTGATAATAAAATAATCTTCATTACTTTGTTCCCATATTCTAATATATTGAACTTCTCTTTCAGATATTCTACTATCTAAATCTCTCACAATTGTTGGAATATCTTGTAAGAAAGAAAAAAATCTCCAAAAATATGGAAAATGTATTGATTCTTTTTCACCTAATTTAATTTTGGAAACATCAATCATTACTGCGCCCATTTCAGTAAGTTTTTCAACATAACCTTGTAATATATTTTCGGGGTGATAATAAATGACTGTTGTCCAATCAGGTAACAATTCCTTATTAATTATTATATTTTTTTCAGCCCCAACATAATATTTTGGGTCATAACCAAAAAGACTAAATGATATATGTTTCATACTACTCAATAATTTTACTAAAAAAATTCAAAATGTAATCCTCATTAAAATAAATTGGTAATTTATTATCAACAAAAATTGGTTCTTCAAAATATGATTTTAATCTATCATTATCTTTATATAACTCATCTAAAAATTCAACTAAACTTTCAAAACTTTCAAATTTGTGACAGTTAATAAAAGATTTAGGATTAAATCCTTCTTCCTCAATATATTGATTACCATAAAATAATGGTATTGTATTTGCTGCGTAAGCGTGTATAATTTTTTCTTGAGTTAAATTATCAGTATTTGTAAATTGGTAGGCAATGTTAAACACTGTGTCAGAGAAAAAATTAATCTTATCCCTATATGTTAGTCCATCAATTCTACCCATGTATTCTTTGTTTGAATAATTGTGGTATTGATAAGGGTTTAGTGTTTCTTCGTCGGGAACTGTTCTACGCCAAGGTCCTGATGATTTAATGAAATGTTTCTCTTGAATCAAATCAAACAATTTTTCTCTGTCGGGATTGTTGCTTGATTGGACTATACTACAAAAATGTTTTTTACTTTCGAGTATCTTCGACCCGTCCCTTTTTTTGGTTAACCAATCAAATGGTGTGTCAAACATTCCTCCTTCATTATGTAAAACAAAAGCATCTAATACTAAAGTTGGGAACCTAAGATATCTCTCATTATCAATATGTTCATAACCTAAAACATAATAGTTATCACCTTTATTTAAATGTGCGTTAAAATCGGGTCTAGCTTCACCACTAATAAAAACTTTTTTAATAGAATCATCATATTGATGAATACCTCTTACAGTTTCATTTGTGTAATAATCTAATTCGTTTTCACGATAAAATTGATTAGTATAGATTACAATGTCCGGATTGATTGCGTCAATCACAACATTATATTTTTTATTTAGGATGTTTACAAAGTAATTCATCCAAGAAAAATTTCCAACACCAGGGAAACTAGCTCTAGATAATTTTATAGTTTTTTTCATGTATATATGTTATTAATTGGTACAAAAGTGTATCGGTCTTCGTCATCAACCTTTAAGTTAACAAATTGTGCAAAAACTTCATTGTTTGAATTGGGACCATCGTTAGTTGTTGGCCAATATATTTTATCTGCGTTTGATAAAAAACTTGCCCAAAATGAAAATGTTCCTTGACAAGCAACAATTTTATTGAACGATGTTATCTCTGAGAAAATATCCAAGATTCCTGACTCCAAATAAATCGGATTATATTTTTCAATTTTACTGATTAGACTTTGATGTTTATATAAATGGTCGTAACCAACATATAACTTATCAAATGACTCATTTTCTAAAATATTAATATAATAGTCATCCGGTAATACAAATCTAGCATCGTCTCTACTGTTTCTTAGCATGATGACCATATCATTATTATTACGTTTTGGTCTAACCAAACTTGAATAATAAGAACGAATTTTTTCTTTATATGGTTTGATATAATCATATTTTGTAAAGTATCCTACCACTTCAATATGATGATTATTAAATTGATTAATAAAACCTTCCAATCCGTTAAAATTAAAAAGGTCAATGTCGTCCATAGTTTTTGTTGGAGACTCAACTCTTTTTCTACCCGTCAAACTTCCAAAGGGAAATTTTTCATTTACATAATTACCCACACTAGTTAACTCCCGTCTTATTAATGGGTTTGGTGGTAAAATTAAATCATAATCTAATATATCTGACGCAACTCTACTTACACCGTAAATAAATAATTTATTACCTAAATTTTTTCTGAACGTTGAAAAATGCCCACCCGACAATCCTTGAACATATTCATCATAAAATGTTATCATTATTATAGGGTATAAACTATAAATTGCCAGTTATTCTTTCACACCATCCTTTAGATTCTGAGTGAGGCCAAACAACCCAATACTTTGGTTTATGTGCCGTTTGGAACTCTCTCCATACTTTACAATATCCATCAGGGTCATTCATCATTTGGTTAATTTCAGATTTATCAGCGTCTTTTCTATATATTGTTTCATCCTGTTCATTGTGGAACGCAACAACCCAAAAATCATAATCTTTTTCAGGTACCGAGCCATAATTAACATCAATACAATGTTTAAATATGCTAGCAAAACTTTCTAACCATTTTTCTTCACTTTCAAATTCTTGCGGATTTGGTGGATACTTTTTATCTAAGGTGTATTGTTGTACAGCTCTTTTTTGAAAAATAAGACCCGCATATTTTTCGTAATCTCTTAATGTTCTTGTAGTTCCGAATCCATAAGGACCATCATGTCCTTCTTGAACTTCTCCGTCCATACCAAATAGTTTTCTATTCAATAAGTGCGCTTGATTATTTCTTCTAACCCATTCTTTATCATCATCCCATTGTTTGGTTCTACCCTTACGAGTATATTCGTGCCAAATCAATACTTTATGTGGGTGGAATAAGTCATATCCACAAGTGTAAGCTCTTGCTGAAATTGAAATTTCTTCACCGTGAAAATAGTAGTGCGGATTGTGTTGAACTTCTTTTGAGAATTGTCCTAAGGTAAAACAGTAGTGTGCGGAATAGAATCTTGCTGGTACTGGTTCTGTCATCTCTCTCCAATTTGGAATTGTCTCAGGTAAGAAGAATACCGCACCTTCAGGAATAAATCTATCAAACGCCATTCTCCAAGGCTCTTGTACCCTACCCGCTGGGTCATTGTCAGGGTCAAATGATGACACATATCCTGTAAGTAATGGTTTCTTATGTCCTTTCTTTTGAAGTTGTTTAACCATGTTAATCATTTCTTCATCCCAATCAGGTGCAAACCTCATATGTGAGTCAATTTGAAGTGTATATGCTTCGTCTTTATATAGTTGTTGAACTAAGTGTCTCGCCCAACAAACACCTTCAGCTTCTTGATAAGGAATATTTAAGATTCTGAATCTATCGTCATTTTCATATTCAGATAAATCATCAAATTTATCATCAGGATGAAATTGTCTTGCAATACCAATGGTAATGTTTTGGGGGTTCTTAGCGTTTTCCAACATGTTCTTAATTGTTGGAATCAGTTGTGGGTCACGATAGGACGCAATCTGTACAAAAATTTTTGAGTTTTTCTTAGGTTTCATTATAAAAATTCCATTTATAAAAGAATATAAGTTTTTACCTAATGAAGTGAATATAAAGAATTGTTTGTACTTTATATTTATATGGAAATATTTATAGTAAATGAAATTACTTAAAACAATAGAAAAATTAATAAGAGAATCTGAGGACGCTTATAATAAAGCGTTGGAGTCTGTTGTTGACGAAAAAGAATTGGACCGTCTTGAAAAGAACTACAAGGACAGTTTAAAATTGATGAAAACCTTTCATCAGATTAACAAAAAGAATTAATACTATAACCCAAATTGTGTTTTGTTTGCGTTGTAATTTTGAATAATTTCAGATTGGGTTAGTATTTTATTATAAAATCTGTAGATTGCAATATCCATAGAACCTTCTTTACTATAAGTTCCGTTACCCTGAGCACCACCACCAAATACTAATTTACCTCCTGAGCTTGGACTCCAAGAAGTGTTGGATGAAGTACCTGTTAGTACACCATTTACGTATAATCTAGTTTGATTTAATGTTTGGTCCCATACCGCAACCCATTGTTGCCATGATGCTGTTGATGACCAAGAAGGTCCTGCCGAACCTCCACTATTTTTTAATAAACCACCCGAATAAAACCCACTAGAAAAATAACTACCATAAATCCCATTCATTACAAAATTTCCAACAGGATTTTTTATCCATAATTCCATAGATATATTTACATTTCCCAATAAATTACCACTTGTTACATTTATAAAACCAAAATCATCAACATTATCAAAACTAATGAAACCACCATTAGCCGAATTAAATGTTGGTGAATTTAATAAAGTCATATTACTTCCATATCCACTTATATCATTCCAAGTACTTGAACCTGATGTATATGAATTTGGGTCTGAAGCATCTAAAAAAAGAACTAACCCTGAATTTACAGGAAATGCGGTTGGTTGATATATTGGAAGTTGTGAATTATATAAATTAACAATATCGGTTGCGGATAATTCTCTATTATATAAATTAAAAGAGCCAACGTTCATATTGGTAGCAGAATTGACACTATCACTTCTAGTTCCCATAGTTAGTCTATTATGTGTATTCCAAGACGAAACACCATTAGCTACTAAAGTAATCATATTCCAAGAACCTGTTGTATTTGTTCCATCTGATACTACACTAGAAGTATTACCAGATGAAATAAGAGTTCCATTTTTATATAATTTAATTCCTGAATTTCCTGTTCCTCCCCAGTATTGGTAATTATTAAGATTACTTTGTCTTCTTACTCCCCATCCTTGTAATAATCCAGCCTCTTCAGCATTATATGAAAAATATGTTTCCCAAGTATTGGTACTATTAACATACATCCAAATATTGGCAGTTATTGTTGTATAATTTTTTAATGTTGAATCTGTTAAAAGAATATAATCATCAACACCATCAAGATTAATATTACCATTGTTAATCGCATTTAAATAAGGACCATTAATCAAACTAAAACTTGACGTGTTTAATAAACCATTATTTGGGATTGTTAAACCAGCCGCAGTTACAGGAAACGATGAAAATGGGTTTGCAGTGGTTCCATCTTCTAGTTGAAATTCTGTGAGTACATATTGAGTATTAGCAGCATAACTTCCAGCAATATATAAAAAATTTTTAGAAATATTATAAGTAAAAGTTTGGGTATATTTTTGCCAAGTAGTTGTAACTGGAAAATTCCCATAGCTCCAACTACTTACATCTCCACTTCCGTTTTGATTATTCCAATTAATATCAAAATTAGGTCCCGATAAGACTTTACCCCAAAAAGAAAAAGTATAAGTTTGTCCTGTAACTAATAATCCGCCCGGACCATAAACTGGATTAGTATATCTACCCCAAGTAAACCCACCTCCTAAATTTTGTAAAGCCTTCGTTGATTTAGAACCAACATAAGGACGGTCATTTGTTATATCCGCAATACTGATAGTACCACCATATGCCACCCAACCAATTGTGGTTCCATAAGCAAAATCACCATTAGCAAAATAATTGTTTACCTTAGGACAAAAATCTAATACTAACCCACTAGTTATTGACCCACCGTAAGGTAATTCATTTTTTAACATGGAATAGATTCCTGAATCTAACAACCAATTTATTGCAGTAGTAGTTCCTGTAAATGGTGTTGAACCTACTCTATCTGGTAACCCGTTAATTATTGTTAATAAACTTGTATTGGTAAAATCACCCGTTCCCCACATTAAAGGTGGGTTAGAATTTTTTATAATAACATATTGATAAGACGAATCAACACTATTGTAAAAAGTAGCGTTTGCCGCACCTGCACCCCAGTTTGCGGGACCAACACCTACAAGGATGTTGGACTGTTTTGCCGTGTTTGGTGGTTGTACTGAACCTGTCTTATATGCTATTGGTTTGGACATAATGATAAATACCAATTTAAAGATTTACAAACCTTAAATTGGGTTTGGGTCTGTCCATTCTGGTGTTGCCAAAATTGTTAATATTTCATCATAGGTGTAAGGACCTTCTTTTGTTGTCATTGTTGCAACAAAATCTGGCGCTTCACCGTCCCATTTAATTAATGTCTTAGTTTCATTAACTGACTTTCGTAATGTAGTTGCTGATGTTTCTAAAACCTCATCAAAATTAATTTTGTTAATTTCACTTACGTTAAAAATTAAAAAATTGCGTTCATCGTATATTTGTATCATAATTTTATTTATTAAAGTCCATATTGTGCTTTTGTAGCATTATAATTTTGTAATAATTCGGCATTTGTTAATTGTCTGTTGTAAATCATTACTTTAAATATTTTTCCTTTATATGTTCTACCCATAAAGGTATGTGAAAGAGTACTTACGTTTCTATTACCTATTGCACCCACATAGAAATTTTGGTCTAATGTTCTATTATTTGGAATAATATAAAACCCATTACCATCTAATGGTAAATTAGATACACCATTTATCATAAATTGGTTAAGATAACCAGTTTGATAATCGTTAGCATCTGCAGCTCCCGCAATATAAGGTGGTGGTACAGCACCTCTAAAAGATTTAAAATTAGTACCATACCATCTTAAAGCACCATCACCTGTAGCATTAACACCCACTAAAGCTGCCAATCCAGGAATATCGTTATCCATTATACCCCAAAAACAAATGGTACCCGCATATGTTGAAGTAAATTGAACGTAATCATCCACACCATCAAATACTAATGCTCCTCCATTTGTTGTGCTATATGAAGTCCCATTTATTAATGTTCCGTTATTGTTATATCCACTCAAATCATAAATTGTTGTTCCTTCACCACCATAACAATTTGGATTTGAAAAATCGTAATAAACTGTTAATCCTTGATTAACTATAGATTGGGATGGGAGATAAATTGGTACTCCAGCACTATATATATTTTGAATTTCCGTATTTGATAACACCCTATTATAATAATTAAAAGTATAAATGTTACCTTTAAAAGGATATTGTTGACCACCAACACTAATTACACTATTAGAACTTACACCGGCACCACCACCTTCTACATTAGTTTGCAAAACACCATTGATATAAATTTTAGTATTATTATAGAGTGTTGTAGCGTTATTTCCACCAACCCCATTAAAGGTAATAGCCATATGTAAAGGAACATTATCTTGGATAGCGTTATTTAACACATAATATCCACCACCATTAGCCGATGATACCCAATAAAAATAAAAAGCACCAGTTCTAGGAACATGTGATAATCCCCAATTTGAACCTCCAGCACCAGCCAATTCAAACCATCCGTAATTATTATTAGACGCCCCTGTTCCCCATTCAAACCAACTTTCAATAGTGAAAGTTTTATCATTCCAAGTTGAGAATCCTATAGGATAAGTAATTCTATCATCCACACCGTCAAAATTGTATGACCCACCATATTTTCCACCAAAATAAGCACCATTAATTAAAGACCAATTTCCAGTGTTTATTAAACCTGTGTTTTGTGGAGTGTAATTAGGAAATGATGAAAAAGTTGTTGATGTTGAACCTTCTTCAATTTGAAATTCAGTAAAAATAGACACACCAGCGACATTATAAAAATAAAATTGAGTTCTAGCGTCGTTATATAAAAAAGTATAATTATACTTTCTCCAAGTACCATCTATTGTAGTACTTGGTAAAACAGTTCCGTTCCAAGGATATGAAAAATTGTTTAATTCTCCCAACCCATTTTGGTTATTCCAAATAGGTCCTTTATCAAATCCAATATCCCCGCTAGTACCATCTGTTTTTCTACCCCAAAACGAAAATGTGTATGTTTTACCTACTTCCATTAAATTAGTTGTATACATTACATTACCACCATTTGTAATTTGTAATGCTTTAGTAGTTTTAGAACCAACATATGGTTTATTATTTGTAATATCAATTACAGTAGATGAACCACCATAAGAACCAAAATAAAAAGGATATCCAGATTCTGTGTTGTTAAAATCTCCATTAACAAATAAATTCTTTTGTGTTGCATTAAATCCCGCAGCCAATCCACTAACAACAGGACCACCGTAAGGTTGTTCATTTTTTAACATAGAATAAGTTCCTGAACCCAACAACCAATTTATTGCAGTACTAACACTTGTAAATGGTGTTGAACCTACTCTATCAGGTAAACCATTTATTATTGTTAATAAACTTGCATCAGTGAAATCACCTGTTGCCCACATTGCTGGTGGGTTAGTATTTCTTATAATCACATATTGATAAGATGAATCAACACTATTATAGAAAGTTGCGTTTGCCGCACCCGCACCCCAGTTTGCAGGACCAACACCCACAAGAATATTGGATTGTTTTGCCGTGTTTGGTGGTTGGATTGAACCCGTTTTATATGCTATTGGTTTCGGCATTATAGTCCAAATTGTGTTTTTATTGAGTTAAAGTTTTGTTGTACTTCAGTATTAGTTAATGGTCTATTATATATTCTAACAATATTAACTGTTGAATTACCAAATTCTTGTAAATTTTGAGATGGTACTTGAGCCCTAACACCACCTATAGTAACATCACCACCAGGGTTGGGTGAATAGTTAGCCGTTGTTCTACCTAAATATTGACCATTTTTATAATACTGGTTTCCACTTCCATCCCAAACAACCACCACATGAACTAAACCACTGTTATTTACACTAATAGTAGCATCTCCACTATTATTTCTAGCCATAATATTTGTAGGTTTAACACCAACACCAAAACCCCAATTTGAACCGTATTGACCTTGAGCAAGTATATTTCCCCCGTTTGTTGAGGTGGTCATCACTAATTCAACTGTCGGTCTTGAGGCGTTTACACTTCCATTACCTGGAATTATGATATAATCATCAACACCATCAAAAACTAATCCTCCACCATACGTTGAACTGAACGCGACACCATTATATAAAGTACCATTATTTCCATACCCACTTAAATCATATATTGCCGTCCCTGAACCGGGATAACAGTTTGGATTTGTAGCGTCTAAATAAAGCGTTAATCCTTGATTAATCATTATACTATTACTTGCTTGATATGTTGGTAAACCAGCGGTGTATAAATTTTCAATTTCAGTTACAGACAATTCTCTATTATATAAATTAAATAAACCAACTTTATAATTAGTCGCCGAATTTAAAGAGTCACTTCGAGTTCCCAAAGTAAGTCTATTATGTGAATTCCAAGAAGAAACTCCAGTAGCAACTAATGTAATCATTGCCCATGAACCTGTCGTATTTAAATCGTAAACATAACTCCATGTTGAATTACTACTTCCAACAAGAGAACCATTTTTATAAAGTTTAATACCCGAATTTCCCGTTCCACCCCAATATTGAAAAGTGTTATCACCACTTCGTCTTAAACCCCAACCTTGAGTTAATCCTGCTTCCTCGGCATTATATGAGAAATATGTTTCAAATGTTGATGTAAAACTATTAATATACATCCAAATATTTGCGGTTATTGTTGTATAATTTTTTAATGAAGCATCAGTTAAAACAGCATAATCGTCAATCCCATCAAAATTAAACACACCACCCTGATTTGTATTGAAATAAGTACCATTAGCTAAAGATAAACTAGATGTATTTAATAAACCTTCATTAGTTGGTTTCATTGAGAGACTATATAAATTATAAACAGAAGGGATTGCATAATTTGTTGCTGTTGAACCTTCTTCTAATTGTAATTCAGTAAATAATACTGGACTAGTTGGACTCCTAAAAGAAGGAGTTGAAGGAGAATAAACATAAAAATAAAATTGAGTTCTTACAGCATTTAAAGTAAAAGTAAAAGAAAATTTTGTCCAACTTGTAGGAAATATGCCTGAACTAGAGGGTAAATATCCAACCCAAGAATTAGTTTCTCCGCTACCAAATTGATTATTCCATGTTAAAAGCGCATCACTAGGAATATCCCCAATTGCTTTTACCCAAAAGGAAAACACATATTGTTTTCCAACTTCCATAGCAATACCTGAATAACATCCGAATCCTCCTCTGATTGCTGTTTTTGTAGTACTTCCTGGATAAGGAGGGTCATTAGTTATATTATAACTTGCGTATCCACCATAATCATACCATCCTATAAAATCAGGATAAGTTGTCGCATTAAATATATTTTTACCTGTTGATGGTCCATTTACAGATATTACTAACCCGTTAGTAATAGGTTCACCATAAAGTTGTTCACTTTTCAACATGGAATAAACTCCTGTTTCAAATAACCAATTTATCGCAGTATTTACGTTTGTAAAAACGGTCTGATTAATTCTTTCAGGTAAACCATTAATTATTCTTAATAAACTTGTATCAGTAAAATCACCAGTAGCCCACATTGCCGGTGGATTAGAATTTTTTATAATAACATATTGATAAGATGAATCAACACTATTATAAAAAGTCGCATTTGCAGCACCAGCTCCCCAATTTGAAGGACCAACACCCACAAGAATATTGGATTGTTTTGCAGTATTTGGAGGTTGGATTGTTCCCGTTTTATAGGCAATTGGTCTTGGCATTGTAATAATAAATACCACAAAATGTTTTCCTTTAATCATTTCTTTCGTATTTTTATTCCAAATGGAAAAAGTAATCTTAACAGGTTCAAAAGGTTTTATCGGGTCTAATTTGAAAGTAGAATTAGAAAAACAATTTGAGGTTATTGAAATTAATGAGGATGTATTTAATTCTCACACATGGAAGTCAGATGTCTCAAATTTATTTTGGTTAGACATTAAATCTGTATTTCACGTTGGCGCTTGTTCAAACACATTAGAACAAGACGTTAATTATATGATGTTGGTTAATTATGAGTTTAGTAAACACATATCAAACATTTGTAAATCAAAAAAAATTCCTTTGATTTATTCGTCATCAGCAGCAAATTATGGAACCAATAATGAATTCCCATCTAACTTATACGGGTGGAGCAAATATATTGCCGAAGATTACATTATTAATAATGGTGGAATTGCACTTAGATACTTTAATGTGTATGGACCAGGTGAAGAACATAAAGGAATTATGTCATCTGTCGCATATCAAATGCACAAAAAGAATTTATCAGGTGATGAAATTAAATTATTTCCTGGTAGTCCAAAAAGAGATTTTATATATGTTAAAGATATTATATCAGCAAACATATTTGCATTTGAAAACTATAAAAAGTTATTGGGTAAGTTTTATGATGTTGGTTCAGGCGTTGCAGAATCATTTGAAAAAATATTGAATATTATGAAAATTGATTTTGGATACACATCAAAAGATATAATTCCAAAAGGTTATCAATTTTATACTTGTTCCAATAAATTAAAATGGATGAAGGGTTGGGAACCAAAATACACACTTGAAAAAGGATTAACTGAATATATGAATTATTTAAAATGAGAGACGATTTTGTAAACTTTCTAAGACCATATGGTGTTTTAGATACTAAAGTTAGATTGGGTAGTAATAATGATGGTGGTTATATTGTAAATCAAACAATATTGGACAAGGCTGATGTGTTGTACACATATGGTGTTGAATATAATTGTGATTTTGAACTAGATTTTCACAATAGAACATCTAAACCTGTTCATTTATATGACCACACCGTTGATTTTACACACCCTAACGACAACTTAATTTTTCACAAAGAAGGATTAAGTCACATAAAAGAAAACGATAAAAAACATTTTTTTGACCATCTTAAAGAAAATGGTGATGAAGATAAAAATGTTTTTTTAAAAATTGATGTTGAGGGTGCCGAGTATGAATTCTTTGAAAATACCAATATTGAAGAACTATCAAAAAATGTGATTGGTATTGTGTTGGAAATACATTGGACTGGTGATGTTAATGAATATCGTCCAAGAGCAACCAAAATTTTAGAAAAAATTACAAACCATTTTACTTTAACACATTTACACGGAAACAATTCCGCACCAATGATTGGTTCATGGTGGATTGCGGTACCTGATACAATGGAGTTAACATTTATTAATGATAGATTGTTTGAAGCATTTCATTTTGATAGAGGTCAATGGCCAACAGAATTGGATATGCCAAATAATCCAGAACTTCAAGATTTTCCATTAGTTTGGATATGTTAATTTGATTTATTATTATTTAATTTATGAGAAAAATTTGGCATACAAGAAACGAATTTTTATGGAACGTACCAGCTCAAGAAGTTGGAGATGCGGTATACTTTGATTTGTCAGAATGTTATTCAATGGGCGATGCTCTTTGTTCAACCCCCACTATTAAAAAAGTTTCAGAAGCATATGGTTGTAAGTTAAATCTAATTACGAAACATCCTGAATTGTTTAAACACAATCCATATATTAAAAACACTTATCGTCCCGATTCAATTAACTTTGACTACCTAAGAGAAAACTTCCTAATCCATAGTTCTTTCTATAATGTTGGTAGACAAAATGATAAAGGAGTTCAGTCAAAACATGCTAGAATTGATATTCGTCAATTCCATGCCATGAATTTAGGTTTTAACTTATTACCCACTGAAATGGAATGTGAATATTATTCAGACCCATTTGAACCTATTGAAGGTTTACCTGAAAAATATGTATTGATACATCCAGCAACCACGTGGCAATCTCGTACTTGGGATTTTGATAAATGGCAATCAGTAACAACCAAATTAAATGAAATGGGAATTGCTGTTGTTTCAATTGGTAAAGACACAGATGAAGTTGGTTTTTGGCATATTGAAAAGAAAGGATTTGATATTGATATTAAATTAGGGTTGAACTTAATGAATCAAACAAATATCTCTCAGGCTTGGCATTTAATTCAAAATTCAATTTGTTTTATAACAATGGATTCAGGATTGTTACACTTGGCAGGTACAACAGACGCTCACATTATTCAACTTGGTTCTTCAATTAACCCATATTGGAGGATTCCATATAGAAAAAACTCACAACAATATAAGTTTCATTATGTTGGTGGTGGTTGTGATATATTTTGTGCTTCAGAATTAAAATATGGTATTGAGGAGTGGGGTTCAATTCAAGGTGTTGCACCTTTGATTAATTGTTTAGAGAAAAAAGAAACTTTTGAATGTCATCCGAGTGATGAACAAATTTTCAAAAAAGTAATAGAAATTTATGGAACAGGAAATTAAAATAAAAGTAGATTTTCATCTTGGCGCCAAAGTTGAGATTGTTGGTGTTCCCGATAAGGAATATCCTGAAGATGAAACTTATGAAGTTTTATTCTTAGATAATAAAACAAATAAACTTTTACATTCAGACACTTTAAAACCAAATTATTGGACAAAAACCGCAATCAATTATTATGTTGAATGGAAAGTGGTTGTTATGAAAAATGGTTTGGGAATTATTCATGAGGAAGTTTTAGATTTAAAAGATAAAGATGTATTAATCGCAATTACAAACACACCAATTGGTGATAATTTGGCTTGGGTTGAATATGTTAAAGAATTTGGTAAAATTCATAATTGTAATATTACATTCCAAACTTTTATTCCTTCAATATTTGAAAAATCTTATAGTGATTTTACAATTGTTCGTGGTGATACTTACGAATTTAATGATTCTAAATTTTACGCAACTTATAAAATATCATACGGCATTCCAAATGAAGAACATATCAATTTACGTAAGTTATTATTTAAGAAAAAATATCTTCATTTTGATGACTTAACATATTGGAAAAAAAATGAATCACCGTATCATCCATCATTAATCCCTCTTCAACATTTTGCACCATCAGTACTTGGTTTAGAATTAAAAGAGATGAGACCTCATTTAATTTGTGAAAATAATGAAAGACCAATTCAAAAAAAATATGTCTGTATTTCTGAATTTGCGTCAGGTGAAATTAAACAATGGAATAATAAAGTTGGTTGGCAAACTTTAGTAAATGAATTAACTTCATTAGGTTATGAGGTGGTTTCAATTTCAAAAGAAAAAACTGACTTAAAAAAAGTTACAAAAAGAAATGGTAATTTACCATTAACTGACCGTATGTGGTATCTACATCATTGTGAGTTTTTTATTGGTGTGAGTTCAGGTCTTGCTTGGTTAGCATGGGCATGTGGTAGAAAAGTAGTTATGATTTCTGGTGTGACAAAAGCAACCAATGAATTTACTGAAGATTGTATAAGAGTAATCAATGAAGATGTTTGTCATGGTTGTTGGAACTCTGAAAAACATGCCGATAAATTTACTGTGTTTGAAAAAACATTATGTCCCGAAAATAAAAACTGGGAGTGTTCAAGAAAAATATCACCAAAAATGGTAATTGATAAAATAAAAGAAAATAATTTAATATGACGGATTTTAATAATATAAATTGTACTATAAACTTTGTTGACGGTGTTTTTATTAACATATGGGATACTTGGAGTCACAGGTATCTTGTTGAGGTTTATGAAAATTACGGAAATGATTGGGCGTTGGTCAATCATAACATAATGTCCCCCGAAAATTGGTTTGTACATTTAGGTAAAAAATTTAGAAATCAGTGGAGAGTTAAAATTTGGGGTTGGAAAAATAACTATCCAGTATTAGTTACTCAACATACATTTAATGAATCAGATAAAGAAGTAGCCTTAACATTTGATACTGACTCATATAAAGAGTCATGTACGTGGGCAGAACAATCAATTGATTATCGAGATAAAGTAAGAACAAATCTTACAATATATTCAAAATTTTCAGACAGATTATCACAACAATATGTTGATTCTAAAATAACATTCTTACCTTTAACCGACATTAGTAGATTAAATACAAAATACTATTCAAGATTTAAAATTGGTAGGTTTAACATTAAACGAGAATCTTTAGGTGAATGGGGAAGTGGTTTTTTATTTTGTAGTAACCATACAAAACCAAACGTATCATCAGAACATAAAAATAACTGGTTACCATTTAACTCAAGAGAACTTTTTAACGATATAATGAATTTATGAGTACAATTATAGGAATACATCACGGAGGTCACGATTCATCAGTTGCATTAGTAATTGATGGTAAATTAGTTTGTGCTATTGAAGAAGAAAAATTAACAGGTATTAAAGCAATACATAGTTATTGGGCACACCCAATTAAAGGTTTAGAGTTCATTGAAAAGAACTTTGGTGTTACATTGGAAAATTGTGACCATGTTGCTTTTGCATTACCAAAACACTATAAGATTGAAGATGATAACATATGTTTAATTGATAAAACAACTAGTTATTCACACCATAAATGTCATGCTTTAGGAGCATATTTTACATCAGGATTTGAGGGTAAAGTATTGGCTGTGAGTCATGATGGTCAAGGTAATAGAAGTAGAGGAAAAGTTTACTTATGTGACAATGGTGACTATGAAGTTGTTAGTTCACAAAACGTTCCAACAACCACATCATTAGCTGGTTTGTGGGGAAGAGTAACCGTATTACTTGGTTGGCAGATGTTTAAAGATGAAGGTAAAGTCGTTGGTATGGCATCTCATGGTAAATACAATGAAATGTTGTACAACTATCTTAAACACATTATAAAATATAATGGTGACTTAACATTTGGACCATCAAATTCTGAAACATTGTTTGATTTTATTTTTGTTGATAAATTAAAAAATTCAGGTTATTTTGATTCTGAAGAAAATAGAAATGACTTAGCATTTTGTTTAGAAAAACACACCGAAGAATTAATGTGGCAATATCTTAGAGATTTGAAATCCAGATATCCTGATTATAATAAAGTAACATTTAATGGTGGTTTATTTGCTAACGTAAAATTAAATCAATCCATCAATAGTTTTAATTTCTTTGAGGAGATTTACATACACCCTTCAATGGGTGATGGTGGTTTGTCTACCGGTGCTGCGTTGTGTAAAGCAAATGAACTTGGTGAATTGTTATTACCACTTAAATTAGATAATGTATTTTTTGGTTCAGAATTTAATGGTGACGATTGGATGTCAGAAATAAATAACTATCCAGGTCAAATTTATTTTGAACCTTCTTCACATAGTAGAGTTGCCGAATTAATAGATGAAGGAAAAGTTGTTGGTTTATTTTATGGTAAAACAGAGTATGGTCCAAGAGCGTTAGGTAATAGAAGTATTGTTACTAGACCTACCGACACCAAAACACACGTATTGTTAAATAAAAAATTAAGACGTAATGAAATTATGCCATTTGCACCAAGTGTGTTAAAAGAACATATTAATACTATCTTTCACGCAGATAGGTCACTATACGCAGCAGAATTTATGACATTGTGTTATGACACCAGAAAAGAATGGGTTGATAAGATTCCAGCAGTTATTCATCCAAAGGATAAAACTGCAAGACCTCAAGCTGTTGATAAAAATAATAACCCAAATTTTCATAGTATCATATCAGAATACTATAAGTTATCCGATATTCCTGTTGTATTAAACACATCATTTAATGCTCACGGGGAACCAATCAATAACTACCCAAGTCAAGTTATAAAACATTTACTTGAAGGTTGTGTTGATTATATTGCTACAGAACATTTTATTTTTAGTAAGCTATAATGAATAACAAGGAAAAACTATTATTTTTTACACCTCACTTATCAACAGGTGGATTACCTCAAGTATTGGTAAATAAAATTTCTTTATTAAAAGATGAATATGATATTTTATGTGTTGAACACCATAATCATGCGTGGTTATTTAATGTACAAAGAAATAGAGTATTGGAACTTATTGGTGAAGACAAATTGATTACATTAGATGATAGTAGAAGAAAAGAACACTTCACTGAATTACTAACATCGTTTGACCCTGATTTAGTATGTTTAGAAGAATTTCCTGAATATTTTTTAGAGGATGAAATAACTGCGGTTGTTTATAACAAACAAAGAAAATATAAAGTATTTGAAACTACGCACGATTCATCATTTCCTGTTCAAAATAAAAGATGGTTTCCTGATAAATTTTTATTTGTTAGTCCTTTTAACGCTTTCAGATATTCAGTATATGATATACCATACGAAGTTATTGAATACCCTGTTGATTTCAAATCAAGAGACCAAGAAAAATATAAAGAATTACTCGGTCTTGAAAAAGATTGTATACACATTGTAAATGTTGGTTTATTTACCCAAAGAAAAAATCAGGGTTATTTGTTTGAAATTGCTCGTAAATTACAAGGTCATAAATTTAGATTTCACTTCTTAGGTAATCAAGCTGGTAATTTTAAAGATTATTGGGAACCTTTAATGAATAACAAACCTGATAACTGTATTGTTTGGGGTGAAAGACATGATGTCTATAACTTTTTACAAGCGGCTGATTTATTCTTCTTCGCATCAAAAGGTGACCGAAATAATAAAGAATTAAATCCAATTGCAATTAAAGAAGCGTTGGAATATAAAATGCCAATGATGATGTTTAATTTAGATGTTTACTGTGGTAAATATGACATTTATGATAACATCACATATCTTACTGGAGATATAAACCAGGATACAAACTTACTACTTAAAAAATTTAACATGGATAATTTACAAAACTTAATGCACATCAGCTACGAAAAAGATGAAAACAAAATCAATATTTTTTACAGTGGTTACGACCCAATTGATTATAAAGTATCGTTCAAATGTTTAACATCGGGAGCACCAATGTATTGGATGAATTTTAAAGCCGACTCACCTTTGGGTTGGTTTGTAATACCAATACCTCAACATATCATAAAGTTCCATCAATTGGCAACTTTTAGAGGTTTCTCACTTGATTTTTATGACCAAAATGACAATTTAAAATACAGTCACGAAATTGTTGTAAATGATATTTTTCCAAGATTACCTAAAGTAAATTTTGAACCATTTGATTGTTCATTCAGGAATTATATAGAATTCTTTAGTGATGACATTTACGGTAGTTTTAACCTAAATGATATGGATACGGTAATTGATGTTGGTGCTAATATTGGTTTATTTGCTAAGTACATGTACGCTAAAGACGCTAAAAAAGTTATTTTAGTTGAAGCGAATCCTTTATTGGATAAAAATATTAAAACAGTTTTAGGTTCTGATTATGAAAAATCACCGGTCTATTTAGCACCTTTAACAGGTAAGAAACAAAACATAAAGTTTCATTACTCAACAAAAAATTCAACAATTGGTACTCATACTTTTGATAACTCAAATCCATCGTACAGTGATTTAGATTCAACTATGGACTTAGAAACCATAACATTTGATGAGATTGTTAACGAAAATAATTTAACAAATATTTCATTATTTAAATGTGATATTGAGGGTGGTGAATATGAGTTAATTGAATCATTAACTGATGAACAAATGAATATGATTGAAAAGTTTATTATTGAGTTTCATGGTAATAATAATGGTGAATTGATACCAATGGTGGATAAGTTAACTAAATTTGGATTTGAATGTGAATTATTCACACTACATATGACTCGTAAAGATAGGGTTAGTGTTAATGAACCTCACGGTGTTTTAATCACTAAAAGAAAAAAATAATGAATATTTTTTCATTAAATAGTGTTAACAATAAGGTTACTTTTAGAACTCACGGTGTTTCTAAAGTAATAAATGATGATGAATTTCCATTAAATGTGTATTTTTCAAAATACATTAATGACGAAATTGTTTGGAAATCAACCGCAAATGACAATTGGTTTGTAGATTACAACGATTTTAATTTTAAGAATATTACTGTAACCACTAAATCAGGTAAAACTATTTTTGAGGAAAGGTTCATACCAAATAAACAAGATTTTTTACACCAAATATTCTTAACATATTGTTCATCAAACCCTAATAATGTTGGTTTGGCTATAGGAACACATGATGGTGAATATGGTGAATGGGTACAATCTGTTAAAGAAGGACACACAAACGCAATTCTTGTTGAAGCGTCTGATAAACAATTTAATGGTTTAATAAACAATTATAAATCAATTAACAACGTTAAACTAATTCAGTCTTTAATAACACCAAATGGGGATGAAGTTTCTTTCTATGAAAGTGAATCAGGTTATTTTAATTCAACAGATATTAATCATTTTGAAAAATTTAATATTACAGATATTGTTGAAACAAGAAAAACATCAATATCGTTAAAAGATTTAATTATAAATAATTTTGATACTAAACCTTTTTGGATGCACTTAGATGTTGAGGGGTTAGACGCTAAATTAATTTTATCGTTAAAAAATAATACCCATCTGTTATCTGATTTTATTATTTTTGAAAACTCAAATATTACTGATGAAGATAATGATGAGGTAAATAATTTTTTATTATCTTTAGGGTATGAACTATTTAATTACGATATTTCAACATTAGCAATTAAAAATTAAATATGGCAAACGGAGTTTATAAAATAACAGATGACTTTGAAAAAGAACTTGGTAGATATACTGGAGCACCTTATGTTGTTACATTAGATAACATGAGTAACGCATTATTTTTAGCATTGTATTATGAAAAAAATATAACCAAATCAATTCAAAGTGAAAAAATATCAATACCAAATAGAACATATCCTTCAGTTCCTTGTGAAATAATACACGCAGGATTAAAAGTTGATTTTATACCTGTTGATGGAAAAACAATTAAAGGTTCTTATCAATTAATTGGTTCAAATGTTTGGGATTCAGCATTGTCATTTACTGCTGACATGTATAAACCAAATAGTCACATGTGTATTTCATTTACAGGACCATATAAACACTTTAAACTAAGTAAAGGTGGTGCAATACTAACAGATAGTTTAGATGCGTATCACTGGTTTAAACGAGCAAGATATAGTGGTAGACGTGAATGTTCATATCATGATGATAACTTGGATATGTTAGGTTGGAACTTTTATATGATGCCTGAGTTAGCAACACGTGGTTTACTACTAATGAATCAATTCTATAATATTGATGGTACTAAAAAACAAAATAATGATTTAGAATTACCATATCCTGATTTATCAAAATTTGAAATTTATAAACAATGATTAAAGTTTTAGTTGGTAATGGTGGTCACGCTCGTGAAGTTATGTCACAAATGGGTGTTAAATTAAAAAGATTTGTTGATGACGAATATGTTAACTCAGATACATTACCATTATCTTCATTACAACCTGATAAACATGTTGTAATGGTTGCAGTTGCAAACTCTAAAGATAGATACGATATAATACAAAGATTACCAAAAAACACAAAATATTTTACATTCATACATCCCACAGCTATTATCATGGATGATGTAGAAATTGGTGATGGTAGTTTTATTGGTGCTTATTCAATATTAACAACTAATATTAAATTAGGTTCACACACATTATTAAATCGTAGTAACCATATTGGTCATGATTGTATCATTGGTGATTATTTTAGTGCAATGCCAGGTTCTATTGTTTCAGGAAATGTCACAATAGGTGATAAAGTTTATTTAGGAACTAATTCATCAATTAAAGAAAAATTATCAGTTGTTGATAATGTAACAATAGGTTTAAACACTGGTATTGTTAAAAACATTAATAAAGAAGGAATTTACGTTGGAGCAAATACAAGAATGTTATGAAAGTAAGTGTTATAGTACCCGCTTATAAATTTGCGAATTATTTAGAACAAGCGTTATTGTCCGCTTTATGGCAAAAAACAAGTTTTGAGTTTGAGGTATTAGTTAGAGATGATTTTTCTCAAGATGGTTCAGAGCAAATTATTGAGCGATTAACTAATTTTTATCCCAATTTAAAACATTTTCGTGCAACTGAAAATTTAGGTTTTCATAAAAACATACCATTTTTATTATCGCAAGCACAAGGTGAATATATCGCCTATTTAGATGGAGATGATTATTTTTTTAATGAGTATAAATTACAAAAACAAGTTGATTTTTTAGATGCAAACCCTGACTATTCAATGCATTGTACAGGTTATTGGTTATACACTAATGGTATTTATACCCCCAACAAAACTAATACATGGTTATGTAGTCCAATTAAAGACATAACAACAGAAGACTTATTTGTAGAGAATTACGTATCTTTTGGAAGAATGTTTAGAAATTACAAAGATTTAATTAAACCATACATGATGTCATTACCTTATTTAGATTATCCTGTCAATTATGAGTTATCATTAAGAGGTAAGATACGTGGTGATGAATGGGTTGGTGGTATATACAGAGAACATGGTCAAGGTGTTTTAACATCACTTTCACCTGAAGAAAAAAAACAAACACATAAATACGTAAGAGATTACCTATATAACAGACACAATCAAATGAAAAATAAAACAATTACAATCATAGATTCTTTTGTTCATAACAAAGAAGTTGAAGTTAAATTATCACAATTTTTGGATATTTTAAAAGGAAATAATCAAGATACTTTATTAGTATCTAACACAATTATTAAACCTGAAATTTTATCCAAAACAAACTATTACTTATACGACTCAAATAATAAATTGTTTGAAAATGATTATACAAATGTTAGTAATGTGACTTTATATCATTTGAGAGATGATATTGATATTTTTGATGTTATGCCAGGTTTACAAAGACATGGTCTACCTGTATTAGTTAATCTATTCAATTCTTTAATATTTGCAAAGTCATTAGGTTATACCCACTTTCAAAGATTAGAAGTTGATGATAAACTTTCAGAGTCATCTTGGGATTACATAAATACCGTACCATCATTGTGTCACGACAATGGTAAAAAAGGATTGTTTTATTTTAATGAAAATGACTCAAGAAAAGATGTTTCGTTTCACTATTTTTACTGTGAGATTGAGTATTTTTTACAAATCATTAAACGAATTACATGTGAACAAGATTATGTAAATTATTTAATGGATAGGTTTGGTAATTTAGATTTTAAAATTGCCGAAGAATATTTGTATCAGAATATTATTGATAATGATATTGACTCACACATTTTAAGAAAAACTGGTGACCAACAAACAATTGATTTTGAAGGTACCTTATGGAATACTGAGACTTCAATTAGTAACATATCCCCCAAGTATGAAGGTTGTTCAACAAGAATATATAAAGTATATAGAAATATTGATAGTGTAAAAACATTAACAAACTATTTGGCTGTTGTATCTTACAACTATACAGATACACCAAAAAATAGAGTTGTTATATCATATTTTAATGACGGAACTGAACAAACATTTAATCAATCTGTTAGTGGAAAACATAGTTGGTCATACTATATTCCAAAAGATGGTTTAGAAAAAATTGATGTGTATGAAGATGGTAGATTTCTATATTCTGAAACAAATAACAATGTATATGCTAACATGTATATTAAATGATATCATTAACCATTACAACGTGTAAAAGATTTTCATTGTTTGAAAGAACAATAAATTCTTTCTATAATAATTGTGTTGACCGTGATTTGATATCACACATCTTTCATTATGATGATTCATCTTCAGATTTTGAAAGGAAAGAAATGTTTCTTTTATTAAAGAAATTATTTCCAAAGGTGATGTTAACATCAATAACATTTCAACCTTCAGATTTTAATACCAGAAAAAGACATTTGGAGATTATGAAAGTTTGGAAAACAAACAATGAAAAATTTAATTTTGATTATGTGTTTCATTTAGAGGATGATTGGTTATTTCAACAAAATTTTAGATTATTAGATGGTATTAATTTATTAAGTAATAATGACGATATTGCATTAGTTGGCTATTCATGGGAAAAAAAGATATTCCCACCAGAATTATTTACACCAAGAATAATTGGTGATTTTTGGGAATGGTATTATTCTGAAAAACACGAATTAAATGAACCATTATTTTTAGATGAGGTTGAAATGAAATACTTACCTGAAGGTGATTGGGTTAAAGTAATCAATTGGCCATACTTTGGATTTAGACCAGCAATACATGATATTAAAAAATTAAAAACTATTGATAATTTTAATGGAAATATGGATTCATTTGAATTAGAATTCGCATTAAGGTTTGCAAAAAAATACAAATCATTTTTACATTTGGAAAGAATTTGTTATCATATAGGTATTCATAATTCATCATACAACTTAAACAATTCAGAAAGATAAAATGGAAAACTTTTTATGGGTTACAATTGGTGACCAACAATTTAGAACCGCTCAAACAAAACACATACCTAAAGCCTTTTCAATAATATTAAAAGACTTTGAACAAATTATTGAGATTGGTACTTTTACAGGTGCTTTTACATATTGGTTATCAGAAAATAAATCTGATTCATGTAAAATAATATCATACGATAATAATCCTGATTATTTACAAGTTAATAATATTAAAGATACCACCTTAAGAGTTGCCGATTGTTTTGATGTTGACGTGATTGGTGAAATAAAATCATTAATTAGTCAACCAAAAAAAACATTATTATTATGTGATGGTGGTGATAAAGAAACTGAATTTAAATTATTCTCAAGGTATCTTAAAACGGGTGATGTTGTTATGTTACATGACTATGAAGAAACACCCGAAGAGTACGAAAAAATAAAAACCGAATTAGATTGGCCAACAATTTCCGAATCTCATTATAAAAATTTAGAAAGATATCTTCCCGAATTAAAATTAAGACCATATCTTTATAATGAATTTAAACAAGTCCTTTGGGGGAGTTTTATTAAATGTTAAAACAAGAAAAAATATTAATCAATATTAATAATATTGATGTTGAAACTGCTATAAATAATGCAATTTTAAAAATTAATTTTACAACATTAGGGTTAAATGACCAACAACAAACAATATCTGTAAAGATATCAGACCCGTATTTTGATATACCATACTCACCCGAAATTATTAATGTAAATTGTATTGATGGTCCAAATTATTTTGTTAATTTTACGATTGGTAGTCATTTTGGGAAACATAATAGATTGGGTTTTAAAGGTGGGGTACATTTAAGATGTTATATAGAAGATTATTTAGTTTTTGAAAAAAAGTTTTTCTTTTATAAGAACTATCTACCATTAAGAAACATATCACAACAATATCCAATGAATTATAAACGATTATGGATTATTGGTGATTCAAATGTGTGGGGAACTTTTGGTAATGATGAGTACACCCCTGAACCAATACATGATTATTTACCCATAAGGTATAGTCACCCCTCACTAAGTTTACATAGATTTTTAAATAAAGATAATAAATCATTTATTGATTTATTACCCATAGAAGATGGCGATATTATAGCCTTTTATTTAGGTGAAATAGATACTAGATATGGTCTACCTAAATCATCTCAAGAAAAAAATACTTCAATTTCTCATTTAACAAATAAGTTATTATTTAAATATAAAGAATTTCTACAGACTTTTATTTCCAAACATCCAAATAATAAAGTGATTGTTATGTCCCCAAACCCACCAATTAAAAATGGTTTAATTGATGAAGAAAAAGAACGTCAATTAATTAAAGGAACAAATAATGAAAGAAAATATTGTGTTGATTCATTTGATGAGTTTTTTTCTAATGAAAATTTTCTATATTTTAATTGGAAAAAAGATTATACTGATAATTTTGGGTTTGTTGACCCAAATTTTTTATTTGATAATGATTTTCACATAAAAGAATATAACCAAATATTAAAATCATTTAGCGAATTTATTAAAACAATATGAAAATAACACAAGTAACACCAGGTCTTATATCAATACCTCCAAATGGTTGGGGAGCAATTGAAAAAGTAATATGGAACTATAAACTTCAATTTGAAGAAATGGGTCACGTATGTGATATTAAATACTTAAATGATGTTGATGTAAATAATACAGATATCATTCATTTACACGTTGCCAATTTAGGTATTGAAGCTCAAAAAAGAGGTATACCATACATCTTTTCATTACATGACCATCATGTTGTTAGACATGGTAAAGATTCTCATACATATAAACAAAATTTAGAAGCCATTAAAGGTTCAATAGTATCCTTTACACATGCAGAATTTTTAGTTGATTACTTTGAGGAAACTGATAAGTTATTTTATTTAACACATGGTGTTGATACCAAGTTTTTTGATTTACCTTATAAGGAAGATTTTAAACACAAATTATTATGTATAGCAAATAATGGTTATGCTGATGACCAAACCATAGATAGAAAAGGATTTAGATACGCTATTGAAGCCGCTAAAGAATTAAACATGGATATTACAATTGTTGGTCCTCCTAACAATATGAATTTTTTCAACGCAAATCCTGATTTATTGGAGTACGGTAAATTAAACATAATTTCTCACAATCCAAGTGAAGAAGAATTATTAAAAATAATTGAAGAGCATTCAATATTCCTTCACCCATCAGAATTGGAAGCTGGTCACCCAAATTTAACATTATTGGAATCAATTTCATGTAGAGTACCTGTTGTTGGGACATATGATGGTAACCACAAAATTGAAGGTTTGTATAAAGTAGAAAGGTCAACTGAATCAGTTAAAAAAGGTATATTGGAAGTTATTGAGAACTATGCTCATTATATGATTAATACCGAAATTGATAGAAAATATTATGATTGGTCAACAGTTTGTACAAGATTGTTAAACATGTATGGTGATGTTCTTAAAATACAAAAAGAATATACTTCTGATATTACCAAAAATTTATTTATTAAAGCGTTTAACGAAACAAAAGATTTAAAACCAATGTTAAATGAAAAATTGGCAATAAATGTACATTTTGTTGATGGTCCAACTGTTGATGTTCAAAGTAATCTTGACGATGAATATACCGTAGATTTTTTTGAAGATGATAACACACTAACATATACTTCAAAAATAAGAAGTAATATGTGGACAAAATCAAATAAGAAATTTCATAAAGATTGGAGAATCAGAGTTTCTAATTCATCAGGAACAATACTTAACCGTAAGTTTCCTTTTGAAGGTATGAGAGTTTATATTGCAATTGATTCAAGTTCGTTAGGTGATTCAATTGCTTGGGTACCATATGTTGATGAGTTTAGAAAAAAACATAAATGTCATGTGATTTGTTCAACTTTCAAGAATTTTTTATTTGAAAAATCATACCCTGAAATTGAGTTTGTTACGCCAGGTATTGAAGTTAAAAACATATACGCAATGTATAAGTTGGGTTGGTTTTATAATCGTGATTTAGAACCTACATTACCTAATACAATACCATTACAACAAACCGCTAGTAATATTCTTGGGTTAGAATTTAAAGAAATTAAAACAAATATTGATTTTATACCAAAAGAAAAACCTTACCCTGAAAAGTATATTTGTATTGCAACCAACTCAACCGCTGGTTGTAAATATTGGAACAATCCAACAGGATGGGTTGATTTAATTAGACATTTTAAATCATTAGGATATAAAGTAATTAATATCTCACAAAATGGTGATAAATACGAAGGTGCCGATTCATTAGAAGATGACTCAATTGATAATACAATGAATGTAATTTATCACAGTCAATTTGTTGTCGGTCTTTCAAGTGGATTATCTTGGTTAAGTTGGGCTTTAGGTAAACACGTTGTGATGATTTCTAATTTTACAGAACCTGACCATGAATTTACTTCAAATTGTACAAGGATTATAAATATGTCAGTATGTAATGGTTGTTGGAATAATCCCATGTTCTTATTTAATAAAGGAGATTGGAATTGGTGTCCTGAACATAAAGATACTGAAAGACAATTTGAATGTCATAAATCTATAACCGCAGATATGGTTATATCACAAATACAAAATTTATTATGAATATAGAAGTATCACATGGAGAAATTGTTGACAAATTAACAATTCTTCAAATTAAAAAGGAAAATATTACCGACCCAAATAAATTAGATAACATCATAAAAGAGTATGAGTATCTTTTATCTGTGGTTGAAAATGATTTGGGTATTTCAACTTTATCACCTGAGTATTTAGAATTATTGTCAGTTAATAAAGACCTTTGGGTTATTGAAGATGATATTAGGGACAAAGAAAGACAAAAAGAATTTGATGAAGAATTTGTTAGTCTTGCTCGTTCAGTTTACTATACTAATGATGTTCGTGCTAAAATTAAAAAAGAAATTAATTTGAAGTTTTCTTCAGGATTTATTGAAGAAAAATCTTACAGTGATTATCTGTAAGGTGTTCCACCTACCCAAAATACCAAACTTTTTCTAATACCTTTTGTTACGGGTGTAACCCTATGCATAATACAACTTGGGAATATTGTCATACTATATTGTTTTCTTTCCACTGTTTTAATCTCACCACCAGGCCATAGTTCCAAATCACCACCTTCATATTCGTCAGGATTTGTTAACAGTACCGACATAGACACTTTTCTTTGAGCACTAGGACCATGTCCTGTATCTATGTGCCAACCATATTCACCATCGTCTTCATATTCAGTGTATTGAATAGGTTCTCTCGCCATAATTAATTCAAAATTCCAAAGTTGACCATTAACTGATTGGATGATTTTCATTAATTTGGTAAATAACCACATAGTTTCATTTGTTGGGTATATCCATTTAACATTACTTTTTCTAACATCTTTGTTAACCTCACCAACAAAATTTTCATTTACAATTCTTCCTTCTTCATACTCTAAAGAATTAATTATATTAATTAATTCATCAATTTCAGGTTGTGAAAATTGGTCATCAACATTTGCGTGCTTACCTATATCAATTGTTGGTGGGTATGGAAATATCGGTATTTTACTTGACATAAATAAAGTATATTAAATAAAATCTATTAAGTAAACTTGCAAATTAAAATTATGAAACTCTAATGTAAACAGTCCCACCATTTGCAACATTAATAATTGCTCCGGTAGTTAATAGACCCGGAAATGTAGTTGGTGAACCAGGAAAAGCGGTGAAACCAGCACCAGTGTCATAATCAACATTTACCGCTGGTGTAAATGGTGGTGCACCAGCATTTAAATTAACCTGTAAATCTATTTGATACCAATGGGGTTGGTTACCAGCGGTCCCCCCTCGAATCATTGCATTAATTTGTGTTTGTGTATCAGCGTTTGGTCCACTATTTGAACCGCTAGCCAAAACAGTTGCATCATTAATTGTCACATCAATAGTTGATACCCAACTAGGTGTTCCTGATTGGAATTGAATGTCATAATAACTCTCAGAATCTATATCATAAAACATTGATATAGATGCGTTTTGTGTTACTGCACCTCCAGCAGGACTTGATGGTAAAGGATAAAATGCTGGATAAAATGTATAGTCATTAATAAAACCATCATCATATATGTATGTTGCAAAATCATACAATCCAATATCAATATTAGGCGTAAAGTTAACCTCAGCCCTAATATTATCATAACTAATAGGATTACCGGGTGATGCTGGTCCTGGTGGTGTTGCCATATTCTATTAACAATCAACTGTTGATGATGGTCCGTAAATACTTTGCAAATGAGTTCTTAATTCAGAATACCCCGCTGAAAAGATATCAGTAGTTTCAAATGAAGTAAAACTACTAACCTTTTTATATACATAATTACCAATTTGTTTATTTGTCACAATATTGTCTTTATTGTTTTTATCTACTTCTGAGTTATAAATTTCTAACCCAAATCTAACAGCATTGTTGGATTTATCAATTAAATAAGTACCTATTCTTACATAGGCTTCAGTGGTGATTCCACCACTGGTTCCTATTTGTGTTGTTACTTTTATAGCCATTTTATTTCTTTTCTAATTCTTTAATTTTATTGTTCAATTCTTGAATTGATTGGATTAGGAATGGTACCAATCTTTCGTATGACACTGTTTTATATAACTCCTCATCACCTGTTTGAAGTAATGTTGTATTTGTAACGATTTCAGGTATTATTTTTTCAACTTCTTGAGCAATTAATCCAAAGTCATTTCCTCTTCTCATAACATCTTTCCAAGTATATGACACAGGTCTTAATTTTTCAATAATACCTAAACTGTTTTCAAGAGTTTTAACATTATCTTTTAATCTTTCATCTGATGGTGTTGTTGAATATCCAATAATGTTCGCAGTTGCGTGGAAATCACCATATCCACCATTGTTTGTCATTCTGAACATTTCAGTTCCGTTCAATGAGTATCCAAGATATGAAGTTCCACTGTTGAATATACCTGTGTTTGTATTTGCCGTCCATGAGAATGATGGTGCTCCTGCCGAACCTGAAACTCCTGACCTGTAACCCGCGCAGTTGTGGACAAACGAATCCGAACCTTTAATGAATAGACAACAAGATGATTGTATTTGTGAACCATTCACTGCGTATACGATATACAAATCAGATACGTTATTACATGTGAATGAACCACCGCTAATACCTGAAGTACCACTTGGACCACTTAATCCTGAAGAACCTGTTGTACCTGAAGTACCGCTAGTTCCTGAAGTTCCTGAACTTCCTGAAGTTCTTGATGCCCCTGATGTACCCGCATTTCCTGATGAACCCGCTGAACCTGATGTTCCACTTGTACCTGAAGTTGCTGACGCTCCTGAAGCTCCCGCAGCTCCTGATGAACCTGCAGTTCCTGAAGTTCCTGATGAACCTGAAGTTGCCGATGAACCTGCAGTTCTTGATGCTCCTGATGAACCTGCAGTTCCTGATGTACCGCTTGAACCTGAAGTTGCTGATGCTCCTGACGCTCCTGATGAACCTGCAGTTCCTGAAGTTCCTGATGAACCTGAAGTTGCAGATGCTCCTGATGTTCCAGCGTTTCCTGATGCTCCTGACGTACCACTTGTACCTGAAGTACCTGATGTTGCTGATGCTCCTGACGCTCCTGATGAACCAGCAGTTCCTGATGTACCTGAGGTACCTGATGTTGCCGATTGTCCTGACGCTCCCGCAGCTCCTGATATACCTGAAGTACCACTTGAACCTGATGTTCCTGATGTACCGCTAGTTCCTGAAGTTGCAGATGCTCCTGATGTTCCAGCGTTTCCTGATGCTCCTGACGTACCTGAAGTTCCACTTGTTCCTGAAGTTTGAGATGCTCCTGACGCTCCTGCGGAACCTGATGTACCTGAAGTTCCACTTGTTCCTGATGTTGCCGATGCTCCTGACGCTCCTGCGGAACCTGATGTACCTGAAGTTCCACTTGTTCCTGATGTTGCCGATGCTCCTGACGCTCCTGATGAACCACTTGTACCTGATGTACCACTAGTTCCTGATGTTCTTGAAGCTCCTGATGTTCCATCAACACCTGATGTACCACTTGTACCAGATGAGCCGTTTGTTCCTGATGTTCCTGATGTTCTTGAAGCTCCTGATGTTCCCGCGACTCCTGATGTTCCTGAAGAACCATTTGTTCCTGATGTCGCTGAAGAACCCGCTGAACCTGAAGTACCACTTGTACCTGATGTTCCTGATGTTGCCGATGCTCCTGACGCTCCTGCGGAACCTGATGTACCTGAAGTTCCACTTGTTCCTGATGTTGCCGATGCTCCTGACGCTCCTGATGAACCTGAAGTTCCCGATGTTCCACTTGAACCTGATGTTGCTGACGCTCCTGATGTACCAGCATTTCCTGATGCTCCTGAAGAACCACTTGTTCCTGTTGAACCTGAAGTTGCCGATGAACCTGCTGAACCTGATGTTCCCGATGCTCCTGATACTCCTGATGTTCCACTTGTACCTGAAGTTGCTGATGAACCTGCTGAACCTGAAGAACCACTTGTACCTGATGTACCGCTAGTTCCTGATGTTCTTGAAGCTCCTGATGTTCCATCAACACCTGATGTACCACTTGTACCAGACGAACCGTTTGTTCCTGATGTTCCTGATGTTCTTGAAGCTCCTGATGTTCCCGCAACTCCCGATGTTCCTGAAGAACCGTTTGTTCCTGAAGTTGCTGAAGAACCTGCCGAACCTGACGAACCACTTATTCCTGAAGTACCAGATGTTCCTGAAGTTGCTGAAGAACCTGCTGAACCTGATGTTCCTGACGCTCCTGATGTTCCTGAAGAACCTGAAGTCGCTGATGAACCTGCTGAACCTGATGTTCCTGACGCACCTGATGTTCCTGAAGAACCTGAAGTCGCTGATGAACCTGCTGAACCTGAAGAACCACTTGTTCCGCTAGTTCCTGATGTACCTGAAGTTGCTGAAGAACCCGCCGAACCTGCTGAACCTGATGTTCCTGAAGTTCCACTTGAACCTGATGTACCTGATGTACCGCTAGTTCCTGATGTTCTTGAAGCTCCTGATGTTCCATCAGTACCAGAAGTACCACTAGTTCCTGATGAACCATTTGTTCCTGATGTTCCTGATGTTCTTGAAGCTCCTGATGTTCCCGCAACTCCTGATGTTCCTGAAGAACCATTTGTTCCTGAAGTTGCCGATGAACCTGCCGAACCTGATGAACCACTTATTCCTGAAGTACCAGATGTTC